>Ga0164318_10001567_pt1 | contig 20485 bp, 18 predicted proteins | sample GuaBasSedimGuay9_FD_113734 | JGI IMG/M metagenome (GOLD analysis project Ga0164318, IMG submission 113734) | Subseafloor sediment microbial communities from Guaymas Basin, Gulf of California, Mexico - Guay9, Core 4571-4, 0-3 cm | ecosystem: Environmental > Aquatic > Marine > Hydrothermal vents... | reverse complement strand
GTTGCCGTCTCCCCACTGACCGGCAAACCACTGAGACTGGGTCGGTACCGTAGGCCACATTGCCCATAAATCAATGGTAAAATCACCGTCTGAAAAATTCCAGTCATCATGATCAGACACTTCCAGGTAATCGCCATTACCGTCAAAATAAAGTGATCCTGAACCGAAATATTTTACTGTATCATCTACATCTGCATCTCCACGAGCAACATAATCGCCGAAATCTTCCTCTGCAGCACCCATTTTTCTTATTTCATAGCTTACTGCTCCACTCTCCACCTCATCAGTCCATTCAAGACGAAACTGTGGGACATTTATGATATCAACGGTATTTAAAATATGTGGCTTCCCAATTATACTTGTATCAACAGAAAAAACCACATCGTCCATACCCATGTTATTATCAGAATCATAACAAAAAGCAATAATTGAATTTTTTCCTTCCTCGACTTGTACTGTCTCTTCAAAAAATCCGTTTTGAGCCACTACCGAATAATCATAACTAAAAGAATCATTCTCAACACGTATGGTTACATCCGATATCGAATCGTCTACCGTACCGCGTACGATGGTTGATGTCCTTGATATAGTATCTCCGCTAATCGGATACGTTATTTCTATATCTGGGAAATTTCCGTCAATGGATATGGGTTGATTGTTTATCGAACAAGGCACTCCAGAACAACTAGGACATGATGCAACAAAATCTGTAATACGTATATTAATTTGTCCCGGAACCGGGTCTATTATATTCAAGTTTATAAAAAATACATTTCCATCATCAAGTGACTGATTATTCAATCCATACACAAGGATTTTAACCTCGTGATCAGAAATTGCATTTGTCTCAATAAGCTTTTCATGTTGGATGAGGTTTGTGGTAAGAGTTGTTCCCAAGAATTCGACAATCGCAGTATCAAAATTCAGAGTGCATTCAAACGAAGATATGTATTGATTTGATAAAGTGTTTAAAGATATTGGAATTGAAATATTAGTATCTGTAGAGGTTACGTTTGTCTCCTCAAGTATGACTTCAGCAGCTAAAGCGATTTGTGAAATAATTAACACCGCTATAAAAGCGATGAAAAAATTTACTGTCTTATGTATTTTATTGTTTTTCGTTTTCATAATATTCAGCTATTTTTAACAAATGCACATATTTCAATTCAAAGGACGTGCCAAATACTACAAAAACGTTAAAAATCAAAACTTAGTAAGTTGTTATATAACAATAATTTAAATAAAACATAAAAAACTTACCTAATTAAGAAAAATCATTGTTTCATTGATGAATCGTCGACTAATTGACATTAAAGATAAAAATTTATTAAAATTAATGTCAAATTTGCTTAAGTCTATTATTTACAAACTATTATGGAATTTAAATATTTGCAGTCAAAATATTGCCATTAATGTATAAAAGTACTATTTTTGTTACAGATTTATATATATAATATTAGATTATAAAGAGAATTTGAGGTAGAAATGACTTTGATTGCAAAATATTATGAGGATAGAAAATTGGCATTAATAAAACACAATAAGCAGATATATTAGTACGCCCCCTCCCCTTTAATAATAGCAGGAAAAGTTAATAAAATGATTTTTAAATCCAACCAAAAAGACCAGTTTTCTATATACCATAGGTCCCATTTTAAAAGCATCTCAAAAGAAAGATCACTACGCCCTTGGATTTGCCACAAACATGTCATACCCGGTTTAATTTCCAACCGTTTCAACTGACGCATATCATCCCGTTCAATTTCACCTAATGATAACGGTCTAGGTCCGACCAAACTCATATCACCATTTAAAACATTCAATAATTGAGGCAACTCATCAAGACTATGTTTTCTGATAAACTTACCAACTCGTGTTATACGGGGATCATTCTTCATTTTGAAAATAGGTCCCGTTGATTCTTTATTTTCCAAAAGTTCATTTTGCAATTTTTCAGCATCAACATGCATTGTGCGGAATTTATATAAGTTAAAAACACGCCCCTTCTTGCCGCTACGTTTTGATACATAAAAAACAGGCCTTCTATCTTCCGTTATTATCATAACGCTGATAATAACAAAAACAGGAACAAGACATATTAAAGCAAAAAATGAAAATATTAGATCAAATAATCTTTTCATTACTAAATTTGCTCCATGTATGCCTTTTGCACTATATTGAATAACCGGAACTTTACCACAATATGTCAATGAGGGTCTTCCTAAAAGTAACTCGTGCACATTCGGTACAACTTTAACAGAAATATCAAACTTTTGACCAGTCATTATAATTTCGGGTATTTTAGACTCAGCCGTACGGCTGGCAATTATAATCTCGTCGATAAAATTTGTTTGAATTATCTTCTCAATTTCATTTGTTTTGCCTAATAAAGGGCAGCCAATGACAGGAACTGGAGGCTCATCATCATCACAAATAAATCCTGCAATATTTAACCCCAGATGCGGATACTGTTTAACTTCATGAATTATATTCTTTACCTCATCATTGCATCCTACAATTAATACATTCTGTATATTATATCCACGCGATACAATGTAACGCACGAAAAACCTTTTTAACAAACGCCACAAGGTTAAAAAGAATAGCATCAGAAAAAAAGACTCAACAAAAACAAGCGGTGAAAGTATTTTTATCTTCAAAATAAATATTGCTGTTGCAACAGGCATGGCAGAAAAGAACAAAGCTTTCATGACTAAGGCGCATTCCTGCATTGCTGATATATCTCTTGCCGTCTGGTGTAGCCTAAAATTTTTTAGGAAAAGTACAACTACAATACTCCACATTAGGAAAATAAATAAAAGAAGGGAAATAAATGGCAGCTCAGTTTGATACAAATCAACATACACATTATGGGAATAGTCAACATCAGTAAAATAAAAATTAATCAAAAAAGGAATATAGAAAGAGATGACAATAAAAATTAAATCAATAATAACATATGTATATTGTATTACTCTCTCTCGCCTGAACATTTTAAAAACCATCTTTAAAATATTTTACTATACGGATGCCTCTTCTTTAGGACGTAATTTCATGTACGATATAACAATCCCGATAAAACACCAAAAAAAGATTATTAATTGCAGAGTATATAAATCTGTATCAAAAAATGTATGAACTAATAATGACGTTAAACCAGAAAACAATCCTATCAATAAAGGATCACCTCTTTTCCATAATAAAACTGTGCCCTGCCAAAATAAAACCAATATCATCCATAGGAAGGCACATAAACCCGGAATGCCGATTTCAGCCGTCATATGCAGGTAACTATTATGCGGATATTCATTTCTTGCCCTAGGTACATAATAAAAAGGGCTTACCTGGGTGTATGTATTTAATCCTATTCCGGAAATTTTATTGTTATCAATTATTATTAAAGACTTCTTCCAAAGGCTTATTCTATTAATATTAGCCTTCGCGTCTGTAATAGACATCACTCTTTGTTTTATTGAAGAAGGAAGCATTAAAGAAAAAACTGCTAAACATACAATAAATAAAAAATAAATAATTATTTTCCTCCTAAATGGCAATCGCCTTAATGAAAAATAACAAAAGAAAATACTTCCAAATAAAAACCCAACCCAAGAAGCGCGGGAGTCAGTAAGGAATAAACATGCAACTAAAAGTACAGATACAATCCCAAAAAATATTTTCTGATATTTTGAATATATGACATTCACCTTATTGAATATTCCGCCGATAAAAACCGGAATACACACTATTATCCATCCAGCTAAATCGTTTGGATTTTTAAAGCATGCGCGGACGTTAATCTCCTCATGCAATGGATATGAACGAAATAAATCTTTTCCGCTAAAGTATTGGATTAACCCGTCCACAGAAACTATAAAAGCCGAAATACCTAAGAGGAAAAATATTCTTTTAATCTGGCTTGGGCGTTGAATGGTCTCAACCACAATGAAGAAAAGTAGAATATGCTCAAATACCTTGCTAAAAAGTGCATACAATGAAAGTTTAGGATCAACGCTTAAGGAAACCGACAAAATGTTGAATAAAACGAAAAAAGCAATAGGCCAATTTAAGATAGTGGAGGGAATGATTTGAGACTTAGAAGAAATTATTTTTTTTATAAACCATGCTCCGATGATAACAGCAGCACATATTTCAACCATGGCTTTACTAAAGGGAAGAGCACATATTAATACGTAGATTGTAATTTCAACGACTCTCTCAAGAAAAGAAATCACCTTTTGTCTCATCAGACCTTAACTCCCATGTACAAAGAAAATAAAAAAGCTATTGCGGTTAAAACAAATGTTAAAAAATAAAGAAAAAGAACTACTCGAAAATGAGAAAAACCACGCCTCATAAGCCAATGATGGATATGTGAATTATCAGCAACAAACGGATGACGCCTGCGGCTTAGTCGCCTAACGAATGCCAAACCGGTATCAACAATTGGTACTCCCAAAGCAATAATAGGTATTAACAAGCTTATAGTTGTCATGCTCTTACAGCTACTTTCAATAGCCATTGCAGCTAACGTAAATCCTAAAAACATACTGCCGGTATCCCCCATGAAAATTTTGGCGGGAAACCAATTGTACTTCAGAAATCCAAGGCATGCTCCAGCCAAAGAAATACTAACAACAGCACCAAGCAAACTGCTTTGTTTATAAATGATAACTGCAAATAATCCGAAAGAAACAATAGATACAATACCTGCGGCTAATCCGTCTAATCCGTCAATAAGATTGATTGCATTAGTAATACCAATAATCCACAAAATAGTAACTGGAACGCTTGCGTACCCTAAAAAAATAATTCCGAATGGAGTAACAACTCGATTAATAAGAAAACCCGCTTTTATTAGTATGATTGCAGCAACTATCTGAGTTGAGAATTTGATTACAGCATCAGCACCTCGTACATCGTCATAAACACCTAAAATAAATATAATGGTACCGCCTAGTAGTATAGTACCTAAAGAAAATACATTTGACTTCAATAAATCATATTCCAATAAAAAACCCAGCATTAATGTGATAATAAAACTTATATAAATTGCTATACCGCCCAGTTTTGTTATGACTTTATTATGTACCTTGCGATCATCTTTTCGATCAAGTACATAAAATTTTAATGCCACCAAGCGTATTGAAGGCGTAATAAGGTATGAGACAAAAAAGGACACTATAAACATTAATAAGAATGTCATTCTAATTCCTTAAAAAATTATTTTACAAGTCATCACATGGCGTCACAAGGCATAACAAGTGGTAAAGGATAAAGGGCAAAGCGCATGGTGCATAGAGTGAACGCTTTGCCCGTTCTTTCGGAACTTTAATGTTCAAGAAAGGGCTGGGCTTTACACTATGCTCCATGCCCTATGCTCTATGGACTATGCCTTTTTCCACCTGTGATGCCCTGTTATGCCTAAAACTCTCTATCAATAATATATAAATCTTTTCAAATTTATCTGTTAAAATTCGATCTATTATTTTATTATGTATAAAATATTAATGTGGATTATATCATAAAAGATTACTTACTACCAAATGTCATGTATAACCATTGCTTGAATACTTTTATGAGAAATAATGGACTATCAATATTACGCCGCCACATTTTTTGCGGATCAAGTATAAGTCGCCATAACCATTCAAGCCCAATATTTCGAATCCAGGAAGGAGCCCAGCGAACATTACCTGAATGAAAATCAAAAGCAGCACCGACACCGATCATTGCAGTGCAGTCAATTTTATTTAAATGATCTCTCATCCATTTTTCTTGCCTCGGAGCACCCAATCCAACCCAAACAATATCCGGTTTAGTTGAATTAATTTTTTCAATGACTTTATTATCCTCTTCCTCACTCAAATCTCTAAACGGAGGTGAATATAAACCTGAAATCTGCAGGCCGGGAAACATTAAAGAAAGCTTACGAACCAAATCTTCCACAACATTTTTCCCGCCGCCGTAAAAAAAATGGCGATATTGATACTCTCGTCCCAACTCACACAATTTCATCATTAAAGTCGGTCCCGTAATACGGCCTTTATGTTTATATCCAAGCAAAAACGATGCTAAAATAATACCTATCCCGTCAGGTAATACAAGCTTTGCCTCTCCTATTGCCTTTCTCATATCAATATCACGTCGTGATAGCATTACACTGTGAGGATTTGTAATACATATATAATGTTTCTCTCCCTTATCCCGCCAACTTCGAATAAGGTTAAAAACATCACTATAATTAATTAAATTAAATGGAATGCCAAGTATAGTATTATTAGACATAGTAATAAATTTAATTTCCTGAAATAGCTTTTTTATAAACTGCAATTAATGACTCATAATATTTTTCGGATGAATACTCCCGCAACGCCTTCTCCCTGCCTGCTCTACCCATAGCCAGGCACAAATCAGGTCTTTCCCAAAGATACCTAATCTTTTCTGCCATCTCATTATCATTGCCGGGTTCAAATAAAAGACCCGTCACATTATCATCAACTATTTCCGCCAGACCACCGATACGTGAAGAGATTACAGGCAATCCCATCATCATAGCCTCAACGAGAACCATAGGAAAACCCTCATACCATATGCTTGGAAAAACTAACATGCGGCTCGTATTAAATAATGAGGCTATTCTTTCCTTAGATAAAATTCCTAAAAACTTAACATTTGATGAGGCTTCTTTTTCAAAATCAGGAAATCTATCATTTGCCCCGCTCACACGAAACTGTACATCAGTACAATTCTTAGCAGCTTTTATAAGTGTGGCAATACCTTTCTCAGGACTAACTCTACCGACATAATCAACATAATCACCACTAATTTCCTTTATATCACCCTTAATCAGAGTCATATGCGGAATTATTTCTATTCTGTCTGGAGGAAAACCTTCTGCAGTTAATTTATTTGCCTGAAAATTTGTCAGGCAAATATATCTTGTAACATTATACCTAAACATTCCTCTCTTGCGAGCCCAATAATTTCTTATTGCGTATCCTAAACTTTTAAAAAATTCCCTCTCACAATTACGAAAAATACACCAGTATTCCTTACCGCCATTGCACTTTTCACAAATACTGCCATTACTCATGTACAAACCATTAGGACACATAAGGCGGTAATTGTGTACACTCATAACAACCGGTATTTTCCTTCTTTTACATTCACTTAAGATTGACGGCGATATCAATGGAAAAAGATTATGTATATGAACGATATCAGGTTTTACCTCATGCAAATATTCACCCATTCTTTTCTGTGCCGCATGGCTATATATGCCTGAGAAAAAAGCCCTTATTTTGCCAAAAGGCATATCAGATATTTCTGAACTAGATCTAAAAAACTCAGTCACAGAATGCCCATTCTTTTTAAGAAGGTCAGATAAATTCTTTATGCTTTCCTCCTCACCGCTGGGTTTTCCATACTTATTGTGAACAAGAAGAATTTTCAAAATATATAACACTCCTTTATCTTTATTTAACTGCTATCAGTACAATATCGGACAGCAAAGCAGGCCACAAATCACAGAATAGTTTTAAAGGCCCGTAACCGTGCTTAATTACTTCCCTAAATCCTGATCTTTCTTTAAGCAAACGTGAAAGTGATCGAAACGTAAAATAATGCAGATGCCCTTCGTCATATAAATTCGTAGGCTCTTTTGTTCCGTATTGTTCAAGGCCTTCGTTCATGCTGGCCGTTGAAGGAAAAAAACCGAATAATAACTTCAAACGGCGTGTCCATTTTGCAAGATTCGGCGTATGAATAAAAAGTTTTCCTCCATTAACTAAAACACGATTTATTTCAGATAAAACTGATATTGGATCAATAACATGTTCGATAACGTCTACCAATAATACAACATCAAAATATCCGTCCGAAAAAGGCAATTTTTCCGAATCAATATCATGATGTAAAACTTTTACCTTAGTATTATCAGAAAAATAATCATCCAACGCAGTAACTCTCGGTTTAGAAATTTCAGTCACGATGCACTCTTTAAACCTCGGAAGAAGTGCTTTCACTATCCCGCCCCTTCCGGCACCTATTTCTAACAATCTCCCTCCCCCACTAACCCATTTAACCGCCGCTTCAAAACGATTCTGAGGATATTTTCTCAACAATATCTCAGGTGGGGTTAATCCTCGATCATTAATATATTTCTTATCATAAAGATTTGATAAATGTTTTTTCTTTTCATTATTCATTTAAAACCCCTTTTGTTTGGCTGCATAAGTAACTGCATTTAGAAAAGAGTTAAGATCTCGCCCAAACGAGACCGGCATTAAACTTTCACGTGTTTTAATACTTTGCGAATCAATTGGTAATGATGCTTTAAGAATTTTCTCTAATAAGGCAGACAGCATTTTAATATCATACGGATTATAAACATATCCATTATTTCCACCATTTATTAAGACCCTGGAACCTGCTTCAGATGAACATAAAACCGGCATTCCTGATAATAAAGCTTCATTAACCACTGCACCGTAAGGTTCCCATACACTTGGAAGTACAAACACTGAACCAATTATATACCAAACCAGCAAATCATATCCTTGACAATGCCCAAGGAATTTAACATTTTCAATAATTCCCAGGCTTACGGCCAGGGACTCCAGATTTTTCCTCTCGGGCCCTTCCCCCACAAAGGCAAGAACAACAGAAGAATCTTTTGTACAAATACCTGAAAAAGCTTTTAATAAAGACTTAAGATTCTTACGCCTATTAAGTCGCCCCACATAGAGAACAACTTTTTTTCCTCCTAAATTGTATTCATCAATACACTGAGCAACTTGAGTCAAAGCCTTAGTCAATTTGGCTCTAAAAATCTCCTCTTGCTGAAGATTAGAGCATATAAAGACTTTCTCCGGATCTATTTTATATTGATTGATAAATTTTTCAGCTACCTCTTCACTATACACAAGAAGGCTTTCAACAGATGAGGAACAAAATTTCCTTATAACACGCCGAATGAGGCCTCTGGTCTCAAACAAAGGAACATTCTCAGTGGTCCAGAGGAGATGAGCAAACCTTTTTCTGTGAAATATTCTATGCAATATGAGCCAAAGTGTAACATAAGAAAATTCATGAGTTACAACTACATCCGGATCAAAATCGGAAATATTTTTTTTAAGAGCAGTAGCAAAATGATAATTCTTAAATAATTTATGGGAGGGTAAAATCTGATATCGGCACCTTAATGATCTTTTTACGTTATCCAGATCGAATTCAGGATAATAGAAAATATTGTCACTTAAAAAAACAACGTTTAAATCTACTTCTTGCCCCAAACGGTTGAACAAATCAACACGATACGGCACCAATCCGGGATGAATGAGCAGTGTTTTAATCTTTACCATATAAATAGCCCTATCACGTATTATTTTTATTATTACGATTTAACAGTTCCATCAACTTATACTCATCCTCAAGACGCATACGCAGTCTATTCGTCTCTTTCTCGTTAACATCAAAATCTATTGTGCTTGTTCTAAGTCTTACGGGTTTCAATTGAATTCCTATTTTCGAAGACAAATGAGAAATGCCTTGAGAAAATCGCTCTGTAAAGAAAAAATGGGAGCACTTAAGAATATTATCCTGAGCTTCATTTACATCAAACTTTTTTGAAAACATATACAATTGATTCAAAAGATGCTCCTTAGGAATTCTTTCTAAAAAATCATCAAAAGAAGAACCCAGCCACCTGCCTTCCGTTTTCATGCAAGGGTGTGGAATATTTTCTCTCCGAAACTCCTCAAGCATTTTATAATGTGATATAACCCTCTCAGCAGGATCGCGTAAGCACGTAATTGTAAAAGTTCTATCTGGTAGACGAAGCTCATGCTGCGGGATATGTGAAAATGCATAAAAATAGCACCCCTTTTGTATAAGCCATCTATTCCACGCTACAAAAACTTTATCATTGGATATTACTCTATGGTTAGGCTTCTTGTTTAATCTTCTGTATACATCCTCTCTGCTTTCCCCTCCTAAGGAAAGAAACATATGAATTAAAGAAGTACCTCCTGTCTTTCTGATATGATAAAAATATATTCGATTAAATCCATGCATAATATCATATACAGCATGCCTTCGGCATAGATTACGCTCCTTTAGGTCAAATAAATCGAAAAATGAATTTCTTATCCTGCTTAATAAGGTTCTCATTTTCTTAATAATCTAATTTAGGGAAATTGAACGCATTGCCCTACACCACTCTTCGAGTACCAACGCCTTAAAAGAAATTGGAGACACTATTCCGAGGGGTAAAGTTCCTTTTGAAAGATGTTTTGTACCCTGGTCACTTAATATTCCGGCTTCATATAAATACCCTCGCCTAAGATTACTGCCATAACGTTTAAATAACCGCCTGTGCCATTGCCTCAAGGGAGGTGAAAACCCGCGCTTCGGACGACTGAGAACCCACTCCGGTATAATATCCTTCAGGGCTGACTTTAACCATGCCTTAGGTAAGAGATTATAATCAGAATAAGTTTTTCTCAACCCAATTACCGTCTCAACTAATTTATAATCTACGAACGGAAGCCGTGTTTCAATAGATGATGCCATTCCTAATCTGTCTGCCTGAGCAATACCATTCTGAAGAAGATAAGTTTGACAAATAAGCCTGGTAATTTCCACATCAATGTTTTTCCAGGGAATATTCATGTGAAACAATAATGCCGGATCAGCTGAATGAATCTCTTCTATGAATTTCGTGCTATAAAAGTTTTTAACTTTTTTTCCCGCTAATCTATAGTTAGGTGATAAGTCAAAAAATACCAACCGTTCTTTTGGCAAAGATGTTGTTCGCAAATAACGCTCCCACCCAGTGCGTAAACCTCCGAATGAAAGACACCAATAAGCAAATGCCTTGGGCGAACTCATATCCGGTACTTTTATTTCTGATATAAAAGATTTAAAAAAAGAACTGATACGACTATACTGAGACTTTTGTATGGATTCTTCAACAGCTTTGGGAAGCCATGGATACCCCCAGAATAATTCATCCGCTCCCTGTCCTTGCAGTAAAACAGGCACATTATTTTCACGGGCAGCACGCATCAAACTATAATAACAAAATCCTGAAATATCAGCTATGGGGTCATCACGCCAGTAAACAAGCTCGGGAAAAAAATTAACCATTTCTTCCGTACCTAATTCAACTTCATGAAACGGCATATTCAGTTCATCAGCAAAAGCTTTGGCTTCAACACGTTCATCACACGACGGATATCCGGGATAGCCCACACTGAAAGCATGTATATTACCCCTGGATTTTCTGGCAGCCAAAGCAGCTATAGCACTTGAATCTAAGCCGCTGCTTAATGCCACACCAACAGGAACATCCGAACGTATTATTAATTCACCAATACGGTTTAATTCCTGCTGTATTAATTGAGACGGATCACCAGATAAAGGCTCAGCTTCACGCAGTGCCCAGTATTCTTTCTGAACCAAATGCCAATTATCAACATCAATAGTTATGTAATGAGCAGGCGGTATTTTTCGCACGCCTTTAATAGGTGTTTTGGGCTCTGGCACATATTGATAATGGAAATATTCATTTACAGCCACAGGGTCAAGGGTAAACGGTACAAGACCTGATTTAAGTAACGATTTCACTTCCGAAGAAAATATAACATGCCTATCCCCTTCAAATATGTATAACGGTTTCTCACCCATACGGTCACGTGCCAGAAACAAACGTCTTAGTTTCTTATCCCATAAAGCGAAAACAAACATTCCCCTTAAGTACCGTAAGCATTCAATACCATAAAGCGAATACAAATGAAGAATTACTTCACAGTCGCTATTAGTAGAAAACACGCAGCCTTTGGCCTTAAGTTCTTCACGTAATTCTATAAAATTATATATTTCACCATTAACTATTAATGCTAAGGAACGGTCATTATTATATAAAGGTTGATTTCCTGTTTCTAAGTCAATGATACTTAAGCGGCTATGAGCAAGGGCCAAATTAACGTCAGTAAAAAAACCTTGGCTGTCAGGCCCGCGATGAACGAGTGCATCATTCATTCGTAAAACACTCCTCTTATAATCTTCTGATAAAGCCTCCCGAGATATGATTCCCGAAATACCGCACATATTATTGACGAGCTCCTAATGTTCGTATCCCCTGTAATACTTTTCCCAAACTGTATGCAGGCAGTTTTAAAAGTTCAATTAAAAAATTCTGATAATGAAAATCACGGCTTAATAACTTTACTAATACTACAGGCAGTTTAAATAACAGCAATATTATTCCGTAAAATAATGAGCATAAAATACGAAAAAAATTAGGCCGCATACCAAATGCCTTCCATGAATCCCTGCCGTTAATATAAGAGGAATATAAAAACCACCTTGGATTAAATTTATACGAGGGAACAAGATGTTCGACAATTAATTCAGGATCAAATCCAATTGTATATCCCAAGTGACGCATTTTTTTCTGAATTAGTGTCTCTTCTCCATATCCCCGGCGCTCACCAAATATGCCTATAGTTTCTGAAAAGCACCCTGCAGCCATCAGGCATTCCTTCCGAGCAACCATATTACCTAAATCAACATATTTTTTTTCATCAAGAACTTCCAATTTTTGTGTCTTTCGTCCATTACTGACGTATTCATCTTTAAACCAATATGGTTTATTTCCCTCATACCACGGTATATACACTCCCCCAAAACAATCAAAATGGCAATTATTAATTACATACAGGATTCTTTTAATATAATCCTGCCCGACTCGTACATCATCATCAATAAATGCTATCCATGGTGTATGAGCTTTTTGGATTCCTGTATTCCTTGAAGAGCTGGAACCTTGATTAATTTCTTTAAAATAAAAAACATTATTATATTTTTTAGTATAAGGAAAAATCATTTCTTCGGTTTCATCCGATGAATTATTATCAACAATAATAACTTCATAATCTTGTGAATTAACAGACTGATTAAGAAGTGAATTGATACACTCACGGAGTATTTGAGCACGATTATACGTACCCACAACCACGGAAATTTTAGCCTGCTCTATTTTCATAGCATAATCCGCATTTAATTAAAAAATATACTTTTTCCTTCAATGACCACCGAACGTATTTACTAAAAGGAGATCTCCAAAATATTTTCCACGCACGGAATCCAAGTCTGCCTGGAAAATTACATAAGGCCCAGAAGCGATATGCCAGAACACGCCTTAATGCTTCTTCATTGTAAATTTTCTCCTTTTTATTTATCTGTTCTATCAAAAGCAACCACTCTCGAGAATCATTAAAGAAATTCACAAACTCTCCAGTTTTTAAATTAGATATACGTGAATGAAGGCGCATATTCTCATAAGATAAAGGCACGTAAAGTGACAAGAGTTGATCTTTCCTAATACGTTGGGACGCATTACTTTGCTCATGCTTAAGGCGCGCCCAGCTATGTTCTGGATAAATGCGATATTTAAGTAAAACCTTGCCTATATTTGCTAAATTATATTTTTTTGACATCCTCACCCATAGTTCATAATCCTCGGCTCCGATAAATTCTTTATTATAGAAATATCCCTCCTCTAGAAGAATATTTTTCCTCATTATTACAGAAGAATGAACAAAAACAGAATCAAATAACAATCGGCATTTTATTTCATCATTTTCAATCGGGAATTTCCAAACATGGGATACTTTACCTAATGTCTTAACCCATGAACCACAAAGTACTACCTCCGGGTTATTTTCCATAAAAGTAAATTGCTCATCAAGTCGGTTGGGTATGCTTATATCATCACAATCCATGCGGGCAATGTAATCACCAAGTGCAAGTCGGATTCCCTTGTTCAAACTTTCACCCATGCCGATATTTTCTTTATTATGAACAAAACGGATTCGGTCATCCTTATATGAATTAATAATGTCAGAAGTTTTATCACCAGACCCGTCATCAATAATTAAAAATTCGAAATCACGAAAAGTCTGTGACAGCATACTATCAACAGCATCACGTATATAACGTTCACCGTTGTGGACTGCCATCAATACGGTTATTTTTGGTTTATTCATTTATAATCTCATCCACGAATCTGGTAATAAATCTTTTGTGTCCCTGCCTCGAGTTTGAAACCACCGCCGGGGGGCAACAACAATTTTCTCACTGTTTGTATTTAACCATGCTCCCCACCAACTGAAACTGCTGTTAGCAATGATATTATGCTTACATTGACTCATAAGCCTAAGGTCTTCATAACCTTTATCTGTACCATTGTGTTTTACTATAGTATTGGGATATGATAATTTTAAATTCTGAGAGGCCCATTCCGGATCGTCGCTAAAAATAAAAAAACGCGGGTTATCTACTTTTTGACTTATATAATCAACACTCCTTAAATAATAATCAATCCCGCAAGTTCCGTGAACCTTGCTTATCTTCGGATTCGAAACGAAGTCTCCACGACGGATATGTATACTTACTGAATTAACCTCCCGTATTCCAGAGGCCAACTCTTTATTCCTACCCTCCTCGGGCGTAGTGACTGTAAACTCTTTTTTAATTAATGATGTAATATCAATAAAATATTTCTCACTCTGCCAATACCCGTCTAAATATATATTATCGCCTAGACGTAAAACAGCTGGATCAAAACGGAAATATTTTTCTTTTATATATCTAGGACATCTTTTTCTTTTTTTATCTAAAAAGCGTATAAGAGACTTGAATCTGCTCTGAAACTCTGAATTAAATCTTTCTGCCTCATCGGAAGATAAGAATTGCTCTTGAATATTAAAATGTCCGAGCGCATAAGAACGCCCCGGGTAATACTTAAAGTGACTGATATCAAAAATAACAGCTGCTTTTGCCGCATAAGCCAATCTCCTTGCTGCAGCATACTGAAACATCTGATTCCCTATGCCACCTATAAGTCTCACAAAGATCATAATCTTAACTATCCTTTTTCTCTAATCGTTTTTCTTCTTCCTAAACCAAAAGCAGCCGCAAGCATATCGCTGGCCTTTAACCAGCTCAGGCGAAGCATCTTTTATAAAGTCTTCGTGTGCCATATCATCAGGAATTAATGAAAATTCTCTTAATTCAAGTTCTTTAAAATATTCCATGATATGCTCATAGCTATAGATTCTATGGGCATTGAACATAATACGTGCCTCACCCAGCGGCACAACGAATAATAGTTCGCCTCCAAGGGCTAAAACGCGCTTTAATTCTTTAATAGCTTTTATATCAGCATCAGGATCCATAGCCTCACCATAGCGCCCCAAACCAATGTGTTCTACAACGTGCATGCACGATATAGATTTAATACTTTCATCCTTGAATGGCAGTGATAACAAATCTGCATAATGAGAAGTAAATCCTGATAATTTTATGTTACGGGGCCGATATTCATAATACTTTACCGGCATAAAAGCAGACATAATTGTAGAAAAATAAATATAAGAAGAAATATCTATATGAGAAGCAGGATTTATTTTTCTCAAAATCCGTGCTGCCCATGCTGTATGGTAAATATAATGTTTATCAAAATCTGCCGTTCCGCTCCCCTCATCAAGACAGGGATAACGATCTCTCCAACGCATAATAAAACGGGCCGTCTTCTGTAGTGATTTAAAATAATGATAATCTTTAATAAAAGAAAAATATTTGCACCATCCTGTCATTTTTTTATAAAATCCCGCTGCAAATGGTATTTTTTTTACATAATTTTTGAAGTTTTTCATAACATCCTCTTCATTTTTTATTGTTTCGGATAAATTCTGATGATATCATCTTCAACATCAAAGACCAGATCTAGCCCTGTATTTAAAAATAAATTACGAAGCTCATCAATAGTAGGATAATCATTCTTACCATTAAACAAACGGGCATCATCTATCAAAATCACATAGTTTTTAACACAGTGGGCTAAAATATGTTCTAATTCTCCTAAAATCGGAGTCTCTTTCTCCCCCTTTGCTGTAACGCTTCCCGAATAATGCCCGTCAAGCCAAAAAAGACAAGGGTTTGTAATATTTTGAAGAACATCAGGCATTACATGAGCAGAATTTCCGTGAAGTATAAAAATGTGGTCATGCTTTGAAAATCTCTCTTTTGCCTTTTTATATAAATCAGCATCAAGTTCAATAGATACAATTTTATCGAAAGAATTCTTTACCGCCTCTATCATATCTCCCTTAAAAGTGCCTGTTTCAATAAATATTTTTACACCAAACTGTAAAGCATAATTTTTGATAATTTCCTCTTTTACAATATGCGGAGGAGGAATAGGCCTAAAATTCTTCATCCAATTTCTGAGTACCTTCCTCTGCCTGAAATATCTAATAACAGGCATAAGAAATGTTTTCCTGATTATATTTTTAATGCTTTTTAATATCATGACTCCCATCCTATTTAATCTAACCTAGATTTCCTCATACCATCTTTCATCTATAACATATTGCAGTTTACTGAGCATCTCACCATGATTACGCTCAACAATTTCACCCATGTCTCGTGTAAAATAGTCTTTCCAATCTCCGGCTATACCTTTTCTAAAAAATTTAATATTATAATCTCTCCCTCGCGGCAGGTTTGTCCCAGAAGAAATATTTTCAAAATATTTTTTCTGCTCTTCAAAAGACTGCCTCTTAATAGCATCTCGCAAATGTCCATTTGAAGGTAAAGTAATATTCAAACCATTAATTATATCTATTAGAACATTCAATGTATTACTTAATAAATCTTCAAAAGCCACAAAAACAATATCGTTGTTGATGTTATTTTTATTAAAATCCATCCATGCTTGTATATGTAAAGACCATGGCCCTACATCATGAGCCCAATTTTTTGATATTTCTGCCGTATGCTTCAATAATAATTTATTTGGATTTATGCCTTTACTTAAAAAAAATATTCTCATTGCCCATCCCACAGTTTCATCGAAAAGGTTCTTTTCCCCTTTCTGTAAAACTTTTTGAAAATTATATCCATATTTATAGAAGAACGAGGAAATGATTATGTCGCGAAAATCTCTATAAATGTATACACCCTTTGCCACTTCTTCATTTCGCACCTGTTTCAGAACCTCCGGTAAAAAATGGGTCTTTCTAATAGTAAAATCAGTAACATCAGGAAGGTCTAGCTGTTTATTTACCGACGTAGCTATTTCTAACTCATCATCCACGCGCATACCACTCCCGACCCGCATCCTTAGAGCGTCCGCAATAAGTCTTGTCAGCCAGGTATTACCTGATTTTGGAAAACCTATGACATAAATAGATTGGGATGAGTTGTGATTATTCATTTTTTATAAATAAATTTTTTAAATCTTCGAAGAATATTTTTATATAGTCTTCTCTCAGGCCGTATTGTTATGCGTTCCCCTTCTCCGACACATTCATTTTTATTGCAAAAGTCACACAACATTGAAAATAAATTATACTCATATAGGATTGAATTGCGTGCCTGCATAATAGCTTCAATTGACTCGTCATACTTATTGCTCAAAATAGTTTGTTCTATAACAGAAACAGCACCATCAACATCATTAATATCTATTTGGGTAAATGAGTCCTCAGAAAAATACTCATAAAGATTGGGTGAGCCATAATAAAATACATATGCACCTGCCAGGAAAGCATCAGATAGCTTTTCAGTCCAATAATCATCGAATACACTATTTTCAAGTACGATGTGATACTTATAAGGTGCTATTGCGTCCCATTTATCCTCTATCTCATTTATTCCCCTGCCAAAAATATCCAATCGATCCTTAAAATAATTTTTCAGTTGTTCTAAAAATTCCGTCCTTTGAATATGCCCGGCCGCAGTATCCTTAGCCGATGAAATAACTGAAATCTCTTTCTCCTTAATGAAATTACTAATAGAACATAGTTCATCAAAACTTTTTGTAAATGATAAATTTATATGATTCTTCTGATGCCGGCCCACATGCCATGGTAATGCCTGCTGATTAAATACAAGATTCGGATGCTTGATATCTCTATGGCAAGTAATGACTGTATGAAACTGGCTTAAAAAACTCTCGTCATACTTTTTGATCGCAGGCGGCTCAGCAGTTATTAAAACAGTACCCTCTCTAGGACATTTAACTGTTTCTTTCTTTAGTAATCCTTCATAGACCACCCAAAAATCACATTCATCAGCAGAGTCATCAACGTAAAACCTGCAATTCTCCCATACCCCCTTACTCTCTTTAGTTTGACGAACAAGAGGCCAATCAGGAAACGGTGTTGAAATTTTAATATTAATCATAAAGAGTTACTTTTGTTCAAATGAATAGTGGTATTTATCGATAAGAAAACGGTCCTTATTCAATACTAATTCACGCAACTTATCATTGTAATAATGGCTGTAATGAGGCCTTTTACGTCTATACTTGTTTATGCGGATGTTTTTTATGTGCATCATAAAATTCGTATATAAACGAACCGGCAATCCCTCATACTCAGGCTTTATATTATGCCTCCCAAAAAAATTTAACAGCTCGTCAAATAAATCCTCTGTTTTCAATATATCATCTGCAGTAAGCTCACTGCTAAATGTATCAGGCCGTAAGTTGATTTCGTTGTTAAAAATTTCAAAAGAATTTTTAAAAAACGTATATATAAAGCAAAAGGTAAAAAATCCGTAATCCCATGCCGAAAGTAGTCTACATAACCGAACGGGTTCTGTGCGGGCATCACCCAATGGATAAAATAACACTGATTCGTGATGAGAGTTATATTCAGGAGATAATAAATTCGTGGTAAACGTAATAAAATCGTCCGCTCCTTTTTTTGTATATGTCTTATAAAACAATCCGTTAGATTTTTTTTGATGGTAATAAAAACTCACATACCAATCCCACGGATTCCGCACATATCCGAATTTGATTTTATCTTTATCATCTGAAGTTATCCCCTCGACTTTTCTTCCCCAGTAATCATCTTTATAAAGAGCACGAATCGGTTTATGCCAATGTCCGCTTTTTAAAGAAAAATGCCTCGCCCGGGGAAACATGTTCTTTAATAACTTGCGGACTGTGTTACCTCCGCAATGGCCGTTGTGGAAAAAAATAAACTTATCATGGATAATCATATATTACTTGCTTCAAGAATTGTTAAAGAGTGAACCTAAAGAAGGATTCTGTTCATTAATAAGCTTATATATGAAAGACGAATATTTTCCTCTAAACACATGCTTTCCTTTTTCGTATTCAGGCGATAACTGTACGACAGGTATGTTTGTTTTAATTCGCCTTTTTAATTTTTCTTTAGAAACATTTTTAAGAACTATATCTAACTTTTCCGGATCAAAAGGCATATTAAAATGTTCACAAATTTTTTTGAATGTTTCATGCATGTCTTTATGCATCTCTTCATAAGTAATAACAGTCTTTTTTACTGTAAAAGTTTCTTCAAAAATCCACTTAGACAAATGTCTTCCGTATAAAACCGTCCAATGCCGGATTTTATTTTCATCTTCAACATTATCCCTGTCATACTTTAATTGCGAATAAACCGTATCAACAGGATCACGATAAAGATAAAGCACATTGCGCACTCCACAAATCGATAATCCTACATCATGGCGGTGGAAACAGGTAAATTCTTTTGAATCTTTATAATAAAATACTTGTACCAGGCTGGGTTTTTCGAAATAAAGCTCCATAATCATCCTGATCCAATGACTGCCTGTACGTGGAAAACTGATAAACCATGGAAAATCAGGATTACTAATACTCGAAGCTATAACTTCAAGATCAGTTATAATACCCGTATTACCTCGGAATCTCCTTTTTACATAATTTATTATCCGATTAAACACTCTCCTGATCTCCTAATACTGCATGATCCTGTATCTTTTTTAATACCCATGGCATAACCTTTTGAGATAAATGAATTGGATCCTTAAAGTATTCCATTTGGGTCAGGCCGTCACTACCTAACAACTGCTCATAAATAGAAATAAACTTACATCCGGTTTGTTCACATAAACGCTCCGTATATTCATTAAACAACTTTGTCACTTGATTTCTTTCAGCACATGTGCCGTAGACAGGGTACTCTTCGTTAGTTATCTTTTCATAACGTGTTGATGGAATCACATTCCAAATCAACAGCTCATGTCCCAGCGCCAAAATTTCTTTAATACATGAAAAATAACGCCCAACGCACTCGCACACGATATCGTTAATGTCACGTCCCTGTGCCTGGGCCTGTTTAAGTAAATGTGCACGGCAGTCAATTTCACCAAAACATAATAAAACTTTAGACTTATGAGGCACCTCTGTCCTAATAACATCAAATAATTTTTCTCTTCCCTTTGTCTTTGTATTATTTTCACATAAGTTATATGCTAAAACCGGCCCTATGCGAAATGTCTTAAACTGAGATAAAGTGTCATTAGAAACTTCAGGCCATAAGGGCTGAATCCTATCCGTACCTGAGAAAAAGCTCACATGACTATCACCAATACAATATATAAGATTATTGCCCTTAAC
>Ga0164318_10001566_pt1 | contig 20488 bp, 26 predicted proteins | sample GuaBasSedimGuay9_FD_113734 | JGI IMG/M metagenome (GOLD analysis project Ga0164318, IMG submission 113734) | Subseafloor sediment microbial communities from Guaymas Basin, Gulf of California, Mexico - Guay9, Core 4571-4, 0-3 cm | ecosystem: Environmental > Aquatic > Marine > Hydrothermal vents... | reverse complement strand
CCTCATTTCAGTTGTGTCGGGTCCTGATTCACCGAAGGTGGATTGTGACCCAACACTTAAGCAATTGTAATTAAAGAGCGGCAGGTCACAAAAATCTGTTTACACAGATTTTCAGGACCCACCGCAACATCTGTGAGACTTCTTCAACAAGCCCATAAGGGGCAAACCGGGAAGTCTGCCGCCCACAAATATAAAAATTAGCAGGAGTTTCTATTTCTCGGTTGCTTTTTACAAAATCAGATATCAAATTGTGTATTCAACTTATTAATTAAAAAAGGGATATGTATGACATTTTTGTATTTAAATTCAGATCAGATGGGTGACGGTGATCCTGTCTTAGGTAAAAAACTTATGAAATCATTCTTAGATATTTTAGCAAAATCTGATAAAAAAATTGATGTAATCGGATGTGTAAATTCAGGTATCAATCTTACAGTTGAGGGCAGTGAAGTTCTTGATAGTTTAGAAACATTGTTAAAAAAAGGAGCACGCCTTGCTTCTTGCGGAACATGTTTGGATTATCACAATGTGAGAGAAAAACTTCAGATTGGAGAAATTGGCTCTATGGATATGACTGTTGAAATTATGGCAACAGCAGATAAAGTGATAAAGCCCAATTAGGATTATTTGGTAAATACTGGTAAAGTATAAATTATTTCCCCATATTTGTTGACTTGCGAAGTGTCTTCAAATCCCAAGCTCTGATATAATTTTTGGGCGATTTTATTTTCTTTTTCTACTGTTAAGTTTATTTGTTTACAATTTGGGTGTATTTTGGGGACAAATTTCAGAATTTCAATTAGTGCTTTATTCCCATATCCCTTGTTTTGATGATTTTTATCAATCATAAAACCTCCCAACCAGTAGTTATCAATACTGTTAGGGGTGTAAGAAACATAGAAAGCACCAATCATCAAATCGTCCAAATAGATTAAATAAGGGTCAAGGGCTTCATCCCATGGTTTTATAAAAGCGGCGGCAAGAGACTCAGCAATAGTGGGACAGAATTCTTTCTGATTTTTATTAACTTTGAGCTTAAGAGCATCTTCCCAGTTTTCTTTTGTATATGATTTGAAACATAAATTTGTCATAAAAACTCACAATTATTTTTTTAAAAAATAATATCGGACAGAGAGAAAGGTCAAGTAATTAAAGTTAGTTATATTTGATATTTATAATCTTGACATTAGTATTTGGCTTGATATATAATTGTTTATGAGAAAAAATTATCACCTAATTACAATAATTTTTACGTTATCAATATTATTTCTGTTGTCAGGAATTTTATTTAGTGCAGATGCCGCTAATACATCAGATAGCCTACAACTTCACCAAAGCGACAAACACCCAACAACTGACTCCACGCAGGCTGTAAATCTTACAGGCGAGGAACCGTTCAGAGCAGGCGAATCTGAGGATGAAGAGGTTATTGCTTCAGCTGAAACAACAGAGACCGGAAAACCTTCAGCACCACCTACAGTTATTGATTTTTTATCATCTGGTAAATATCTGGCTTTTTTGATTCTCTCAGTTGTTGCTTTTATTGTTTTGTTAGCTAGAAAAGTAAATTATTGGGTTCGTTTAATTTTGTTATTTATTGCGTTTATTTTATTTGGGTTGGATTATTTTTATCCTTTGCATCCTTCTCCGATGTGTGCCATTCCAAAATTGTTTATGTTCAAATTTACTTGGGGTGAATTTTTTCCCGCTTTTGTAGCGATGTTTATTGCTATATTTTTACCCAGTTTAATAGGTAGGAAAATATTTTGCGGATGGGTTTGTCCGCTTGGGGCGTTACAGGACTTAATCAATAAAATCCCTTTTAAGTGGCGGATAAAGAATTTTAATTTTACCGTGTTCAATTCAATTCGTGGAATGTTGTTATTAATGTTTGTACTTGTTTTTTTTGGCGTAAAAGACCACTTGGTTTGGCTCTCACAAGACATGAATATAGATCCTACCGAACAAATGTGGGTAGCATATTCGGCGTATAGTATCTATGAGCCGATAAATTTTTTCGAGCTGTTACATTGGAGTTTTAACTTAACATTTTTTATAATGTTTCCTCTGCTGGTTATATCCAGTCTGATACTCTACCGTCCGTTTTGTTATTCAATATGTCCTATAGGTTTTCTTACTTGGCTGATTGAAAAAATAGCACCCGGACGTGTAAGAGTTGATCATACAAAATGTAACAATTGCCAATTATGTTACGAAAAAAGTCCCTGCCCGACTATTAAGCCGATGGTAGAGAAAAAGGCAGTTTTGCCGGATTGTACTTCATGCGGTGAATGTTTTGATACTTGTCCACAAAATGCCATAAAATTTAGTTTCTTCCCTGAGAAATAATTTAGCTTTTAAATATTTGCTATAATACTAATTTTAATAGTTAGGCTCTTGATTGTGTTTTTGTGCGGCGGTTAATCCAAAAAAGAATGCTAACAGATATCCGCCCTGTCCCCATGTCCAGTCACGGGTGTAGAAGATTGTAATAAAAAATATGAATATGGCAATAAAAATTGCCGATGAAACCTGAAGATTTTTATTTGATTGTTGTGTTCTGATCATAGGCAGTACATTTTTTAATCCTTTTACTGCAAGAATAAGTAAAGCTGATGCCCCAATTATTCCCGTTTCAGCAAGATATTGTAAAAAGACATTATGAGCAGACATATTTGCAACTCTTTCCCATAAAGTTGCCATCTGAATTTGAGGAATAATTTCGGTGATTACTTTAAAATTTCCAATCCCGATTCCGGTAATAGGGTCCAGCAAAAATGCCTGCCAGGCGGCTGACCAGAGGATTAATCGCAGAGCTATAGACCCTTCCGGATCTGTTATAGATATAATAAAACTTTCGTACCTTTCTAAAACACCAGAAAATATTGTGTCATGAAAAGAAAAGACAGCAATAGAAAAAATAAGAAAAACATAAATGAAATTTTTCAATTTAAAATTATTATGTATTCCTTTTCTTACAGCAAAATTTTTGAAACTGAAATAAAATAATACTGGCAATGCTATCATAACAGTTAGCAATGGGGCTCTTGATTGAGTTGCAATTATTCCAAATCCTATTATTATTATGGAAAACAAATAAAGCAATCTCTCTTTTTTGTTTTTCCCCCATATAAAAAAAGCCGTTGCCATAGGTAGAGCAGTCATAGCATAAGTTTCGTAAGTAAGCCAGGTAATTCCAAAAACTCTGTCTTCGCCATAAGAAATCAGATATAGATACGAATTATAACAAGATAAAATCGTGACTAAAATAATATAGAAAATAATTAGTTTTCTTACGCCGATTTCTATTGAGAATTTAAAAGTTAACCGAAAGGCAAGATAAATCAGGAGTACTCTTATCAGCGGAACTATTGAGTAGCTTATGTCATATGCAAAAACGGCAGAAATAAAAGTAGCAAAAATAAGGAAAAGAAATTGTTTATCAAAAAAAGCCGGTCTTAATTGGTATCTTACATTCAAAATATAATCAAAGGCTACCGAAATTAACAAAAGCCCCATACAAATATCAAAAGGATGAATTGATACCAGTCCAATTTTATATGGAGCAAAGATTGCTATTGATAAGAAAAACAGATAATAAGCAAATCGGGGATTAAAAAATATAATTGCCAATATTATAAGCCCTGGAATTGCAAGTGCTGTAATGTAATTTTCGCTGATTGTAAAATAGACAATAACGCTTAAAAATAGTGTTGCAATAAAACTAAGGGTAAAGCTCAAATATCCTAAATCAGGTTTTGTCAATACATGGCTTTCCGGGTTGTTGTTTAGATTAAGCATAAGCCCTTAAGTTACTTGAATTTCAGAATTTTGTAAATACATTAATTAAGGACATATAAAGTTTTGGTGTTTTGAACCGAAATTAAGAAAATAAGGAGTAAAGGACACCAATGCAAAGTTTTGAAATTCAATCAACTAAAGTCTTATGTCTATCAAGGTCTAATAATATAAAAATCTCCTCATTTTTTGGCAAATCAGAGTATGAATTTCTCGAAACAGATACTTTTAAAAAGGCGATTTCTATTATTGAGGACGATTTTGACATAGATATAATTATAGAAACAGTTCGTTCAAGTAGTTCTGAGTATGTAGATTTTTTGAGATTTATTAAGAATAGTAAAAAATTTCGCTACATTCCTTATATTGTAATTTGTGAAAAACCGGATAAATCTGTTATTACTAAATTTATCTCAAACGGGGCAAACGATATAATTATTGAATATGACAAAAAAGATTTTATTCTTGAAAAAGTAAAAAAGGCATTAGAAAACGGTAGAAAAAAAGTTCTGATAGTTGATGATGATGACACTATTTTGGATTATTTAAGATTTGTTGTCCAATTAGAACGATTTAAAGTATTTACAGCTGACACAGGCGAGAAGGGTTTGGAAATTTATGATTCAGAAAAAATTGATGCCGTTATTTCTGATATTGTTATGCCGGGTATGTCTGGTTTAGATCTTCTGTCAAAAATTAAAGATATTAATTCAAAAACGCCAGTTCTTCTAATCACCGGTCAAGTATCCCTCTATTCAGAAAAATCAGTAAAGGATTGTGGTGCCGATGGTTATCTTAAAAAACCATTCCGCAACACTGAATTGGTTCAGACTCTTAGAAAAGTTACTCATACTCTTTAATTCGGATATTTTTTATTTTTATGTGTTCTATATAAGTATTTTACGATACTCTAAAGTGTTATAAAAATTTGTTGACAGGATAGTACGGTAGAATATATTTGCGATTTAAATTATAGGAGGGTAAAATGACCCTCTTTGGTCCAGATAAAAAAAGGGATGACCAGACGAATTACAGGCAAGTAAGTTTGTTGGCACTTGTACCGACAATATTAATAGCCGCCCCTTTGATTGGATTTTTTATAGGTCAATGGTTGGATAAAAAGTTTGATACGGAGCCAATTCTGATGACAATAGGTGTTTTTCTTGGTTTTGGTTCAGCTGGAATTGAGATTTACAAATTGGTTAAAAAGTCTCAGAAGATGGAAGAAGAAGATAATGACAAATAAATTTGATCTTAGTTTTCTTGACCGAAGTTTAAAAACTACCGGTATATTACTTTTGATATTCCTTCCGTTCGGGTTTTATTATTTTTCTTCTTTTGTAACTTTGGCAATTTTCACCGGAGGAATATGGGGAATGGTCAATTTGATTTTTCTCTCAGCACTCGTAAGATCGACTCTGCGTTCCGAAGGTGCCGATAAATTTAGAGCTGTTAGTTTACTTCTGATTAAATTCCCATTGTTATATTTATCGGGATATTTTCTTTTGAAAGTTCCACAGTTTGAGGCTTATCACCTATTGATTGGGTTTACATCGCTCTTTGGTGTAATTTTTTTGAAAGTGTTGGGCAGGCTTTTTCTGGCTCTTGATGAAAATAACCAGACAGACGAACATTTACAGAAGGCGCTTTAATGAGTGTTTTAAATTATATATTTTGTTTGGCAGCGGTTAATATTAAGCCAATTTTTCTTGTTGCATCCGGCGGGGGTGGACATGAGGGTGGTACTCATCTACCCGATGTTATTTCTCTTTTCACGCACAGCGAGAGTTTAATTTATTGGAAACCTGTTATTTTTGCTTTTGCCGTTGCAATTTTTATGTCGGTTGTAGCTATTATGGCGTCTAAGCGCCGTGAAATGATTCCAGGCTCATTTCAGAATGTTATAGAGTTTTTAATTGAGTTGATGTACAATTTCTTAAAAGGGATTTTAGGCAAAGATGCCAAAAAATATACACCCTTTTTAGGCTCTTTGTTTTTTTATATTCTGTTTATGAATTTTATGGGAATTGTTCCCGGTGGCTTCTCACCTTCGACAAGCATTAATATTACCGCATCACTTGCAATTTTAGTATTTCTATATGCTCAATATACTGGAATCAGGAAACTTGGCATTGTTGGGTATATTGACCATTTGGCAGGACAGCCGCGAGATGTTATTGGCTGGGCATTAGTTATTTTGATGTTGCCGATGCATATTATTGGCGAATTAGCTAAACCGTTCTCATTAGCCTTACGTTTATTTGGAAATATTACCGGTGAAGATATTTTGGTGGCGGCGTTTGTTGGTTTGGGTCTTTCGGCTTTAGCCTTTTTCCATTCTCCGGTGGGGCTTCCGCTAAATATACCTTTTATATTGTTAGGAATTTTATTGTCAACGATTCAGGCTCTGGTTTTCACCCTGTTATCGACAATTTATATATTGATGATGCTTCCTCACGAAGAACACTAACGAAGTTAGTTTGTTTTTGGCGAGGAACAGAAAAAGTGAAAAAAGAAAAAACATATTAACTAAGTTTTAAGGAGTTAAAAAATGGATTATCAAGCAATGTTAGCTTGGGCTCTTCCGATGGGTGTCGGTTTGGCTGCAGTTGGTTCCGGATTAGGATTAGGTCGTGCAGTTGGTTCTGCTATGGAAGCTATCGGCCGTCAACCTGAAGCGTCCGGTAAAATTCAGACCGCTATGATTATTGGTGCGGCTCTTATCGAAGCGTTAACAATTTACGCTTTGGTAGTATTTTTCATTCTTTCAGGTAAAATTGGGTAAGCAGTTAACAAGGTGGCAACACCTTACTTTAGTTAATTGTAAACCTGTTAGAATGGAGTAGCCATGGATATTCAATGGCAATTATTATTAACTCATAGCGTCGGCTTTTTGATTACCCTGTGGATTTTGAAAAAATTTGCATGGGGTCCGATTCTCAGTTTGCTTGAAGAACGTCGTACTAAAATTGCTGACGAGTTCAAGAATATTGATAATGAAAAAGAAAAAGCAGAATCATTATCAGCAGATTACGAAAGCAAATTAAAAGAGATAGATGAAGAACGTCGGGCAAAGTTAGTTGAAGCTGTGAATGAAGGCAAACAAATTGCCGAAAAAATTAAAATTAGTGCTTACGAAGAAGCTAAACAGCTTGCAGAAAAAAATAAACAAGAGCTAAATCGTGAGTATGAAAAAGCAAAAGTACAGTTAAGAGATGATATGGTTTCTGTGACTGTAATTGCGGCTGGAAAGATTATTAATGAAAAATTGGACGATAACAAACATCGCCAATTGATAAATAATGTTATCGATAATTTGGAGAAAGCTTAATATAGATGCTTACTCAGGAAGTAGCCCAGAAATACGCTCGTGCCATTTTTGCATCGTCAAAAGATAAAAATCTTTTAGATAATGTTTTTAATGATTTAAATGACTTAAACAAATACGTCCTCTCTGAAAAATCATTGATGGATTTTCTGAATTCCCCCAACGTTTTTATTGAAAATAAAATTTCATTAATTAGAGATGTGTTTTCCAATCGGATAGAACGATTGGTAATTGAGTTTTTGGTCGTTTTAGTTGAGAAAAAACGAATAGGGTTTCTTGCTGATATTATTGATGAATATGTTCGTTTGGTAGAAGCAGACAAAGGTATCGGTCGGGTGACTGCTATTACCGCCATACCTATGAACGATAATGAAAAAACAGAACTGATAAGTAAACTGCATTCTAAGACTAATCTTAAAATCAAGCTTGAACAGAAAGTGGATAAGTCAATTATCGGTGGTATGATTGTTGTGATGTATAATGAGATTATCGATGGTTCAATAAGATACCAGCTTGAGCAGGTATCTGAACAGCTCGGTTCTGTCAGAGTACATTAGTTGAATTTGAAATAGGAAACAAACCGTTTGATGCGGTTATTTTACAGGCTTCGCCTGAAGGAGTTGAAGAATGGGTCTCAACCCTGAAGAAGTTTCGTCGGTAATTCGAAAAGAGATAGAGAAGTACGAAACCAAACTTGAGATGGAATCGGTAGGAACGGTTCTTCAAGTTGGAGATGGTATTGCTCGAATTTGGGGACTTGAAGATGTTCAGATGTCTGAGCTTATTATGTTCCCCGGTGATATTATGGGTTTGGTATTAAATCTGGAACAAGATAATGTTGGTGCTGCAATTTTCGGCTCTGATACTAATATCAAAGAAGGCGATACAGTACGTCGTACTGGCAAGGTTGCTTCGGTTCCAGTCGGTGATGCTCTTATTGGGCGAGTGGTCAATCCTTTAGGGCAGCCCCTCGATGGTAAAGGACCTATTGCCACGGACAAAACCAGAATTATCGAAGGTATCGCACCTTCGGTTATCGAACGTCAACCTGTAAAAAAACCTCTGCAGACTGGATTAAAAGCGGTTGATTCGATGATTCCTATCGGTCGTGGTCAGCGCGAACTTATTATCGGTGATCGCCAAACAGGTAAAACTGCAGTTGCTATTGATGCAATTATCAATCAGAAAAACACTGATGTGATTTGTGTTTATGTTGCTATCGGACAAAAATCATCAACCGTGGCACAAGTAGTAGAAATTCTTCGCAAGAATGGTGCTATGGATTATACTATCGTAGTGACAGCTTCCGCAAATGACCCTGCTCCTCTTCAGTATATTGCTCCTTATGCCGGGTGTGCCATGGGCGAAGAATTTATGTATGATGGCAAGCATGTTCTTTGTGTGTATGATGATTTGACAAAACAGGCTTCTGCTTACCGTCAGCTGTCGCTTTTGCTTCGCCGTCCCCCGGGTCGCGAAGCATATCCAGGCGATATTTTTTACTGTCACTCACGCCTTTTAGAGAGAGCCGCCAAGCTCTCTAATGAAAAAGGTGGTGGGTCATTAACTGCACTGCCGATTATTGAGACCCAAGCCGGTGACGTGTCAGCATATATTCCGACGAACGTGATTTCAATTACCGATGGTCAAATATTCCTTGAATCAGAGCTTTTCTTTGCCGGTATTCGTCCTGCAATTAACGTTGGTATTTCTGTATCTCGTGTTGGTGGAAATGCTCAAACTAAAATGATGAAGCAGGTTGCAGGTTCATTGAAAATGGATTTAGCTCAATTTAGAGAATTGGAAGCTTTTACTCAGTTTGGTTCTGATTTAGACGAAGCTACTTTAAAACAACTTAACCGTGGTAAGAAGATGGTTGAATTGTTGAAACAGGGACAATATGTACCAATGAAAGTTACCGAACAGGTTATGATTATATGGTGTGGTACTAAAGGTTTGCTTGATGATATTCCGGGCGAAGATATTGGAAGATTTCAGGATGAATATATAGCTTTCTGCAAAAAAGATTACCCTGACATTGAACATACTTTGGAAGAAGAACATAAAATATCTGATGACCTTGAATCAAAAATGAAAAGTGCAGTTGAAAAATTTAAAGCTCAATTTAAAAAAAGTGAAGAATAAAGAGAAATAAGTATTAATTAAATGCCAACATTACGAGAAGTAAAAAAGAGAATACGGACCGTCAAATCGACTGCTCGTATTACCAAGGCGATGGAAATGGTAGCGGCTGCCAAATTAAGACGTGCTCAGGAAAAAGTTGAGGAATCTCGTCCATATAGTAATAAAATGGATGAAATGCTTGGTCAGTTAGCGTCGGGTGCAACCGGTGAAATTTCCCATCCTTATTTTGAAGAACGTGAGCTGAAAAAAAGAACAATTGTAATCATTACTTCCGATAGAGGGCTATGCGGTTCATTTAATGCTAATGTCATTAGAAGAGCATCAAATTGGCTTAATGAAAATAAAGATATTGAAGTAGAAATTGTTACTATTGGTAAACGGGCTAATGATTTTTTCAAGCGGCGTCAATGGAAGGTAGTTCGAAATTTTTCTGACTGGAGTGGAAATCTTCAAATGGATAAAGCCAAAGAAATAGTTTCATTTCTTACTGATCGTTTTGTTGGCGGTGAAACTGATGAAATCAGTCTATTCTTCACGCGGTTTCTGTCAACGGTAAAATACAAAATAGTAAATGAAAAATATCTCCCAATTGCACCTCCGGATATGGACACAGCTAAGGAATCAGATACTAATAGAGAATATATTTTTGAACCAACACCGGAAGCTATCTATGCCGCTTTGATGCCCAGTTATGCCACAACTAAAATGGTAACTGCTCTGGTGGAATCTTTTGCCAGTGAGCATGGCAGTAGAATGATGGCGATGGGCAATGCCACCCAAAATGCCGGTGAAATGATTCAATCGTTAACACTTGATTATAATAAAGCCAGACAGGCACAAATTACCAAAGAACTGCTGGAGGTTGTCTCCGGTGCGGAAGCCTTGAATGCCTGATAAATATGAAAAGAATGATTAAAATAAATTGGAGTTTTTAAATGGCAGATAATATCGGGAAAATTGTTCAGGTTATCGGTCCTACAGTTGATTGTGAATTCCAAGCGGATAAACTTCCGAATATTCTGAACGCTATTAAGATTGTCGATCAGGAAAGAGGAATGGATCTGACAGTTGAAGTTGCCATGCATCTTGGAGATTCAATTGTACGCTGTGTAGCTCTCTCTTCTACTGATGGACTTGTAAGAGGAATGAACGTTATCGATACCGGTAAACCTATTACAGTTCCGGTAGGCAAACAAGCGTTAGGAAGAATATACAACCTGATTGGCGAAGCTATTGATGGTAAAGCTGCTGTTCCGGAAGATGCAATAAGATTGCCCATTCATCGTGAAGCTCCTACTCTTTCAGAACAATCTATATCAATTGAGATGTTCGAAACAGGAATTAAAGTTATTGACCTTTTGGAACCATACTCAAAAGGTGGTAAAGTTGGATTGTTTGGTGGTGCCGGTGTTGGCAAAACAGTTGTTATTCAGGAGTTAATTCATAATATCGCTACTGAACATGGTGGTTACTCTGTTTTCTGCGGTGTTGGTGAACGTACCCGTGAAGGAAATGACCTTTATCTGGAAATGACTGAATCTGGCGTTATTGAAAAAACTGCGATGGTATTTGGACAGATGAATGAACCTCCCGGTGCTCGTCTTAGGGTGGCATTGTCAGGATTGACAATTGCTGAATATTTCCGTGATGAAGAACATCAGGATGTGCTTCTGTTTGTTGATAATATTTTCCGCTTTGTACAAGCAGGTTCCGAAGTTTCCGCTTTGTTAGGACGTATGCCATCAGCGGTTGGATATCAACCAACCTTAGGAACAGAAATGGGTGCATTGCAGGAACGGATCACATCAACCCAATCCGGTTCTATTACATCGGTGCAGGCAATTTATGTTCCTGCCGATGATTTAACTGACCCTGCTCCGGCAACAACTTTCTCTCATCTTGATGCAACAACCGTTTTGTCCCGTCAAATTTCAGAGCTTGGTATTTATCCGGCTGTTGATCCGCTTGATTCTACTTCGCGCATTTTGGACCCTAACGTTGTTGGCGAAGAACATTATCGTGTTGCTCGTGGTGTCCAAAAAATTCTTCAGCGTTTCAATGACCTTCAGGATATTATTGCTATCTTAGGTATCGATGAGCTTTCCGAAGGTGATAAGCTAATTGTAAATCGTGCTCGTAAGATTCAGCGGTTTTTGTCACAACCGTTCTTTGTGGCTGAAGTATTTACCGGCAAGCCGGGTAAATATGTTAAGGTCGAAGATACTATCAAAGGATTTGCAGAGATTCTTGATGGCAACCTGGATCATATTCCTGAACAATATTTCTATATGGTTGGTACGCTTGATGATGCTATTGAAGCGTATGAGAAAGATAAGAATTAAACGATGTTTCATTTATCAATAGTTACACCAGAGAAAGTTTACTGTGAAGTAGATATCAACTCTCTGGTTGTACCGGGTACCGAAGGGTATCTCGGTATTTTGTCGAATCATGCACCCTTGATTTCATCGCTCAAACCAGGAAAAATTGAATATAAAGATAGTGAAAACAAAGAAATTGTTTTAGCTGTTTCCGGTGGGTTTATTGAAGTATCCGATAATAAAGCAACTATCCTTGCCGATGCCGTAGAAACAACTAATGAAATTGATATTGAACGTGCTAAAAAAGCCAGAGATAGAGCAAAAGATAGAATTGAAAAAAAATCTTCGGAAGCTGATTCTGACGTAAATATTGACAGAGCTCGGGTTGCTTTACTAAGAGCATTAAATAGATTAAGAGTAGCCGGTAAATAGAATTATTCTTGCCGGCTATTTCAAATAATTTATACTAATTATCCATTTATATTTTTAAATTTTACTGCGTCTTGCCAATAATTAACCGTTTTTGACGTAAGCTGTTGCTGTGCAGAGGGTTTGTCTCTCTTTTTTGTCTTGACTTTTCCTCCTTTTTTTTATAGATTTTGAGGCTATGGAATTATTTTTTAATGAATTTACGTCTTTCCCTGCTTCAATTTTATTGAAAATGGGTGAAGAAAATTTCAATCTTGATTCAGGACCTATTCTGGACATAAATGCAGCCCAGCTTGATTTAAGTATTGTTGAATCGGGTGAGGAGTTTTTTTGTCAGGGAAAGCTTGAAGGGAATATAAAATTGGAATGTTCTCGTTGTTTGATAGAATATACCAGAGATATTAAATGTGATATTGATTTTATTGTTTGTAGTAAAGATTTTTATGACAAACAACATGAAAATCGAGTTGATTCCGAAGATTACCTGTTTTTTTCAGATAAGAATTTAAAAGTTGACCTAAAACCGATAATTCTCCAGTCATTTCTTTTGGAAGTTTCAATGATGCCTTTATGTAAGGATGATTGTCGGGGACTTTGTGCAAAATGTGGAACTAATTTGAATAATTCTGATTGTGATTGTATTATTGAAAATATTGATCATAGATGGGATTCTTTAAAGAAATTAAGAGAATAGTTAACTATAAACGAAGGATTTTAAAATGGCTCATCCCAAACGGAAACAATCAAGTACTCGCGGGAAAAAACGTCGCACCAATTGGAAGATTGCGATGCCTATTCCGGTAGATTGCCCTCATTGTCATCAGGCTCGTTTGCCTCATCATATTTGCCCAAATTGTGGCTATTATAAAGGCAGACAAATTATTGATATCAAGGAAGTTTAATTGTGAACTAATGGCTATATTTATAGTTTAAATAGATTATGGTAACTGAGAACAAACATACTATTGTACTTGATGTGATGGGGGCTGATACCTCTGAGTTAAATATTATTACTGGAGGTGTCGAGGCGGCTCGGTGTCTTGAGGATTCATTAGAACTTATTCTTGTTGGGAAACAAGATAAAATTGAAAATGCCTTAAAAACGTTTAGTGATCTGCCGTCTAATATTACCGTTCAGCATGCTGAAACAGTTATATCTATGAAACTGTCTGCAACTAATGGTGTCAAGATGCGTGATAGTTCTGTATCAGTTGGTCTTAAGCTTCTAAAAGAGAAAAAAGCTCAGGGGTTTGTATCTCCGGGGAATACAGGTGCTGTGATGGCAACAGCTCTATTAACTTTAGGTAGAATAGAAGGAGTTAGTCGTCCTGCAATAACTGCGATTTTTCCAACATCAACAGGGAGACAGTCAGTTCTTTTAGATGTGGGAGCTAATACCGATTGTAAACCACACCATATTTCTCAATTTGCGATTATGGGGTCTGTCTATTATTCAATAGTATTCAAACATGAACATCCTAGAGTAGGTCTTATCTCTATCGGTGAAGAAGAATCCAAAGGGAATGAACTAATTTTTAATTCTCGTAAGCTTCTAAAAGATTCCAATATTAATTTTATTGGTAATATTGAAGGCAGAGATGTTTTAAACGGGACAGTTGATGTTGCGGTAACCGATGGGTTTACAGGAAATATTTTATTGAAATTTGCCGAATCAATAAAACCACTCTTGGTAAATTCTATCCAAGGACAAATACAAACTAATATTTTTTCAAGGATGGGAGTCATGTTGTTACTTCCGTTTATGAAACGGATGCGAAATATGTTTTCCTATGAAAGTTGGGGTGGAGCGCCTCTTTTGGGTGTTGATGGAAACGTGATTATATGCCACGGTTCTTCAAATTCCATTGCCATAAGAAATGCAATTAAAGTTGCTCATGAAATGACTGCCAAAGGTATAAGACAGCGTATTCATGATGAATTAATAACTAATCATTTTGGACAAAATAATGGATCAAAAAATAAGCGCCAGAATAATCGGGACGGGATCGTTTACACCTCCTCGTCGAATGACTAACGCTGACTTTGAAAAACTGGTTGATACTACTGATGAATGGATAACTACAAGAACGGGTATCAAAGAACGGCGAATTGCCGATGAAAATATGGCGACTTCTGACATTGCTGTTGAAGCTTGCAAAAACGCTTTGGAAATGTCTGGCTGTTCACCAGATGATATTGATTTATTAATATTAGGAACTGTAACGCCCGACTATAAACTTCCCTCTACGGCTTGTTTAGTTCAGGAAAAATTAAAATTAAAAAATGCTGCTGCTTTTGATATTGTTGCCGCTTGCACAGGTTTTATTACCGGTCTTTCAATCAGTAACAGTTATATTAAAATGGGTATGTATAAAAAAATTCTTGTTGTTGGGTGTGAGAAATTATCCTCAATTACAAATTATAAAGATAGAAATACTTGTGTGTTATTTGGTGACGGTGCCGGCGCTGCAGTAGTTTCTGCGGAAGAAACTGACAGGGGTATTAAATCAACTTATATTAAATCAGACGGAAGCTATAAAGAACTACTCTGGATTAAAAGTGGTGGCTCGGCTCATCCATATACTTCTGATTTTTCGTTTGATGGTTCGGACAAGATTTTAATGAATGGCTCTGATGTTTTCAAAATTGCTGTTAAAAAAATGGCAGATTCTGCAAAAATAGCTCTTGAACAAGCTGGTATAACTTCTGATGATATAGCTTTGGTGATTCCCCACCAGGCTAATATAAGAATTATTGAAGCTTTGGCTAAACGGCTTAAAATTGACATGAATAGAGTGTTTATGAATATAGAAAAATATGGGAATACATCAGCTGCCTCAGTTCCTATTGCATTAGATGAAGCTAATCGGAATGGGATAATTAAGGAAGGTGATTATATTTTAATGGTTGCTTTCGGCGGCGGTTTAATTTGGGGTTCTAATTTAATTAGATGGTAACAATATGAGTAAAAAAGTTCTGTTTTTTCCGGGACAGGCATCGCAATATGTCGGAATGGGAAAAGATTTGTACGAGACTTCCGAAGATGTGCGGCATTTATATAAATTTGCTTCTTCGGAGATGGATTATGATATAGCACATCTTTCTTTTCAAGGTCCGGCTGAAGAATTAAAAAGGACACGTTTTACACAACCGGCGATTCTTTTACATTCTTTGGCAGTTCTTTCGATTATTAAAAATAATTTAACTGATTATGATTTTGCCTGTGGGCATTCATTAGGTGAATATCCTGCTTTGGCTGCTGTTGGAGCTTTGTCATTTGAAGATGCTATTAAAGCGGTAGTGAAAAGAGCCTCTCTTATGGAAGAAGCCTGTCAAAAAAATCCAAGCACAATGGCTGCAATTATGGGATTAAATGAATCACAGATTGAAGAAGTATGTCAAAAAGCATCTGCTAAAGGGGTTGTTGTTCCAGCTAATTTTAATTCTGGTATTCAAACGGCTATTTCCGGCTCGTTTGAAGCTGTTGAGAAAGCTTGTGAATTAGCTAAAGAAGCCGGAGCTAAAAGAGCTATGTTGCTCCAAGTAGGTGGTGCTTTCCATTCTCCTTTGATGGAAACTGCAAAATTAGGTATGGCGGAATTTTTGAATAGTGTTACTGTAAATAATCCGAAAATTCCGGTTATCGCAAATGTAACAGCAAAACCGGTAATAAATGCAGATGAAATTAAAAAACTACTTGTAGAGCAGATTACTTCTCCAGTCAGGTGGTCACAAACTATGAAATATTTGGTCGATTCCGGAGTAGATTCTATAATAGAGATTGGACCGGGTAAAGTTTTGACCGGTTTGGCTAAAAGGGACATGAAACCTAAAAGTTCAGTAAATCTGGATAAATTGGAAAATATAGAAGCTTTTACAGCAACTTTAGCGTAAAAGGAATAAAATGGATTTTACAAACAAAACAGTTATAATTACTGGTTCCGCAAGGGGTATTGGTCGAATCATTGCTGAAAAATTTGCGGAATTAAATGCAAATGTGGTTATAAGTGATATTGATGAAGGGCAAGTTCAAGCAGTAGCCGCTGAAATTGGCGGAAATACGATTGGGATTAAAGCCGATGTTACTAATTCCGAAAATATTGAAAATCTGTTCAAACAAACTCAGGAAAAATTTGGCTCAGTTGATATTTTGGTCAATAATGCCGGGATTACTCGGGATACACTTATGATTAGAATGTCTGAAAAAGATTGGAATATGGTACTTGACATAAATCTTAAAGGTGCTTTTCTTGTCACAAAAATAGCGGCAAAGATTATGATGAAGCAACGGTCCGGTCGCATAGTAAATATCAGCTCAGTAGTTGGTTTGATGGGTAACGCCGGTCAAACAAACTATTCAGCCAGTAAAGCCGGATTGATTGGATTTACTAAATCTGTCGCTAAAGAATTGGGTGCTCGTGGTGTTACTGTTAATGCTGTCGCTCCCGGTTTTATTCAAACCGAGATGACAGAAAAACTAAGTGAAGATGCCAAAGAAGCATTCTTGAAAAATATTTTCATCAAACGTCCGGGTCTTCCGGAAGATGTTGCATCGGCAGTTATGTTTTTTGCTTCTGATGAAGCATCTTATATAACCGGTCAGGTTTTGGCGGTTGATGGCGGATTAACAATGCAATAGAAAATGTATTTTTTAAAAAGGAGTACTTGGAATGTCAATTGAAACAGAAGTAAAAGAAACCATTATTGAACAACTTGGAGTCGATGCTGGTCAGGTTACTGAAAAAGCTAAATTTGTAGAAGATCTTGGTGCTGATTCTCTCGATACGGTTGAATTAGTTATGGCTTTAGAAGATAAATTTTCAATCGAAATCCCAGATGAAGATGCAGAAAAAATAACATCTGTAGGTGATGCTATTAATTATATTAACAGCCATCAAGAAAAATAAAAGAGATTATTATGAAGCATAGAGCCGTTGTTACAGGTTTAGGCGTCATATCTCCAAGTGGGTGCGATGTAAAAACTTTTTGGGATGGTTTACTTGAAGGTAAATCGTGTATTGATAAAATAACTCGATTTGATGTTTCGGATTATTCTACAAAAATTGCCGCAGAATTAAAAGATTTTGACGGCTCTATGTATATTGAAAAAAAAGAACTTAGGAGATTGGACTTATCGGAGCAGTATGCTTTGGCTGCATCGATTCAAGCATATGAAAATGCCGGTTTGGATAGTGATAGCCTGGATTTAGACCGATGTGGGGTTGTAATTGGTTCCGGTATCGGAGGTATTGGTACTTTTGAGAAACAACATAGCCTTATTGAAAATTCAGGTCCTGGCAGAGTTTCTCCATTTTTTATTCCAATGATGATTATTGATATGTGTGCAGGAATTGTTTCGATGCGATTTGGGTTCAAAGGACCTAATTATGCAACTGTCTCTGCCTGTGCATCTTCGTCGCATGCTATTTTAAATTCTATGTATCTTATCCAACGTGGCGATGCTGATGTTATGGTATGTGGAGGAACAGAAGCTCCAATTTCACCATCAGCTCTTGCCGGTTTCTGTAAAGCAAAAGCTATGTCAACCAGAAATGACGAACCGGAAAAAGCATCGCGGCCGTTTGATGTTGATCGCGATGGATTTGTAATGGGCGAGGGATCCGCTATTCTTATTTTAGAAAATTACGAACATGCCAAAGCCCGTGGAGCTAAAATATATAGCGAAATTTGTGGCGGAGGTATGTCAGCCGATGCGTATCATGTGACAGCACCACATCCTGAAGGACATGGAGCAAAATTATCGATGAAAAATGCTCTGAAAGATGCCAATATTTCACCTGATAAGATTGAATATATCAATACTCATGGGACCGCTACAAATCTTGGAGATATTGCTGAAACCAAAGCAATCAAAGAAATTTTTGGTGATCATGCATATAAAATGGTGATAAATTCAACCAAATCAATACTTGGTCATCTGCTTGGTGCCGCCGGTGCAATTGAATCGATTGTAACTATTAAATCAATCGAAGATTCTGTTGTTCATCCGACAATTAATCTTGACAATCCCGATCCAGAGTGTGATTTGGATTATGTGCCCAATGTTAAAAAGAATCATAATATTAATTATGCCTTGACCAACTCTTTCGGTTTTGGAGGGCATAACGTTTCATTGTTAATAGGAAAAAGTAACGACAGTATGTAATGAATTTGCTTGATAAAATTAAATTATTTTTTGTAAAGGTAAAAGATAATTCTGATAAGGTAAAAATAGACAAGATTCAAAAAATTATCGGTTACCATTTTTATGATCAAGATTTGTTACTTCTTTCTTTAACCCATCGTTCCTTCTCCCGATACGAAAATAATAATAGCCCTGCTAACGAAAGACTTGAATTTTTAGGTGATTCAGTTTTAGGAATGGTTATTTCATATAAGTTATTCGAAGACTATGGTGATTTACGCGAAGGAGAACTAACCAAGAAAAAAGCTATGTTGGTTAATGAAATAACTCTTTCTAATTTGGGCAAAGAAATAGGTCTAAATGAATGTATTAGGATGTCATCAGAGGAAGAACGCTCTGGTGGGAAAGAACGACCATCAATTGTTAGTGATACTTTTGAATCGATTATTGCCGCTGTGTATATTGATGGTGGCATTGAATCTGCTACTGATATTATTATCAGATTGATATATGCCAAGAAAAACAGAATTTTGAATGACAGTTCACAAAGAAATTACAAAGGAGAACTGTTAGAATTGGTGCAAGCGCTTGGTAAAGGGATGCCTCGATATGAAGTTGCTAGCGAAGAAGGACCAGATCATGATAAAATTTTCAATCTTGAAGTTTTTATTGCCAATTATAAAGTTGGAGAAGGATCTGGATCATCAAAAAAAGAAGCTGAACAAAAAGCCGCATCTATGGCAATTGATTATTTAAAGACGCATGAAATAGAGTCTTAAGAGAGAAATTTTTTCCCACTTTTTTATTCTAAGTAAAATTTTTATATTGACTTAATTTAACCATCTTTCCAAATTTATGTTTTAAGATTATAAAGATGAAAAAATGTAATTTAAATTAATTATTTTTTTAATATTAACCCTTAAACAAAAATGGGAGATTGTTCAATGCGTAAATCACCAAAAAAAACGGCGAGAAAAACCACTCGCAAAACCACAAGAAAGGCTGCTCCAAGAAAAAGCACAGCTAAGAGAGTTACCAAAATGAAAACTCGTCCGGGAGCAAAAATTTGGTCAGCGGCAGAAACAGCCAGACTGAAAAAAATGTACAAAACAAGAACCGCTACTGAGATTGCCAAAACTCTTAGACGTTCGCTGTCTTCGGTAAAATCAAAATGTCGTGCAATGGGTCTCAAAAAAACAGCCACTGCTAAAAAGGCTACTGTAAAAAGAAAAACAACTGCTCGTAAAGCCGCTCCAAGACGTAAAACTACAACTCGCAGAACTGCCGCCAAACGCAAACCGGCTCGCAAGGCTGCTCCAAAAAGAAAAACCGCAAAACGCAAAGCTGCTCCAAAAAGAAGACGTCGTTAAATTTTATCTGCGTTAAATATAAAAAATCCCGCTTCTGGCGGGATTTTTTTATTTACACGTTACCTCTCACTTGACATCATTTCCCCTTTTTGCCATATTCTCTATAATATTAGATTAATTTAGTTATGGAGATATGATGAATATAGTCGTTTTAATTAAACAGGTACCTGAAATTGCTCTTATCAAAGTTGATGAAGCCGCTAACGAAGTAGTTTTACCGCAAGGTCCGGGAACAGTTAATCCACAGGATGAATTTGCTGTCGAAGAAGGTTTGCGTCTTAAAGAAAAAACTGGCGGCAAAGTCTCAGTTATAACAGTTGGAACTGAACGGGCTGAATCTGCTCTTCGGGCATGTCTTGCACTTGGGGTTGACGATGCTTATTTGATTGCCGATGATGCTTTTAATGGTTCTGACCAACAGGCAATAGCAAAAATATTAGCTTCCGGATTAAAAAAACTTGGTGAGTTTGATTTGATTATAGCTGGTAAACAAGCAGTAGATACTGATGCTGCTCAGGTGCATGGGGCAGTAGCGGCTAATCTTGATTTACCGCAAAGTATGTTTGTTAAAAAAGTTGAATCTTTAGAAAATGGAAAAGCTGTTGTTTATAGAACCACTGAAGATGGATACGATGTAGTAGAACTGACTCTTCCTGCTCTAATTTCCGTTGTAAAAGAGATAAACGAGCCGAGACTCCCTTCGCTTAAAGGCAAAATGGCTGCCAAGAAAAAACAGATTACCAAATGGGGTGCTTCTGATTTGGGTTTGGACACTTCTGATTTAGGTGTAAATTCAGGTACGAAAACTGTTAAAGTAGCTTCCCCGCCTGCGAGACCATCGGGTGAGATGATTGAAGGGGAAACCCCCGAAGAAATCGCTGATAAACTTTTTGAAAAATTACGCGAAAAGAAAATTGTCTAAATAAAAAAAGCCGCCTTAGGCGGCTTTTTT
>Ga0164318_10001565_pt1 | contig 20495 bp, 16 predicted proteins | sample GuaBasSedimGuay9_FD_113734 | JGI IMG/M metagenome (GOLD analysis project Ga0164318, IMG submission 113734) | Subseafloor sediment microbial communities from Guaymas Basin, Gulf of California, Mexico - Guay9, Core 4571-4, 0-3 cm | ecosystem: Environmental > Aquatic > Marine > Hydrothermal vents... | reverse complement strand
CTAATTTCAACAGGCAATATCCAAGAAATTGAAGTAACAGCACACACTGGCGTTGGTAAATATTTTTTTATTACAAAGATGCGCGGATCTGAAACATCAACATCTTCAAGCTTATATCCATCGACAACATATCCTTTTTTTGTATCTTTTCGTATGCAAAAAATTTTTCCTGATTGAATTGGATTTTTCAATGCTTCGGCGACTCGTACCATCAGAATTAAATTTCCATTTTTAAGTCTTGCCATTCCGGGATTGAAAGCACCTAAAACATAGGTCTCCATATCAATATCTTTTCTTAAAGGAGAATATGAGAGATCAATATCTTCCGGTTTAAGAATAATTTTATCAAATTTAAATTCCTCCATCTTTAATTTCCCGATTTAAATATTATACAAAGGCTCCCCTGTTAATGCATTTTGGGGATATTTATTACATAATTCAGCTAATACATCTTCATGACTAATACCTACATTTAAAACAGTGTCGTTTCCTCCATAATAAATAAAAATTGTTCCATCGTTTAACCTTCTTGCACCACAACTAAAAACCACATTTGGGACATGAACGTAATCTGAACTTTTTACTTTACAATCGTCTTGTGAAGGAAATAAAACAGGTATATTAGAAATTCTTATTTTTTGAGGGTTGTCAAAATCATGAAGCATTACACCAAGCACATAAGGATTACCATCCATTGTTTTTCTTACACCATGAAAAATGCTTAACCAACCATATTTTGTTTTTATTGGAGGAGCTCCCGGACCTATTTTATCTGAAAAAGAACTTGGCCCGCCACCCTGTTTCATTAACGGTTCGTTTTTAAGCTGCCATTTATTTTTAAAAATGTCATCAGAATATCCAATATGAATTTCAGAATATTTACCGCCTGTCACATCAATTGTATTATCATTTGGCCTGAAAAGAGCAACAAATTTATTGTTTATCTTTTGTGGGAAAATAACAACATTTCTCATGTCAATATCCATTATCACACCATGTCTGACAATGGATTTAAAATCTTTAGTTGTTACCATTGAAATTCTGACTCTGTCTTTTATTGTTCCATGGTAAGCACTATATGTAATAAAATAAGTATCATCAATTTTCGTTATTCGCGGATCTTCCACCCCTCCTTTTTCGTTTTCTATTAATTGATTAATGTTTAAACCTGCAGCTATTTTATCGTTTTTTGTACAAGGTTTAAGAAACGGTGTTGGACTAATTTCCCAATTTGATAATCCGTTATTGCTTTTTGCTAATCCAATAAGTGAAATACCATTACGCAGATGTGAACGAAAAAGCAAAATAGTTTTATCATGAAATTCAGTAACCCCGGCATTGTGAACAGTAATTACTTTTAATGCCGAGTTATTCCAAGTTTTGTTTACATCATGGCACGTTAATATGGGATTATTTAAAAATCTTTTTACCGGATTATTTAAACTTATTTCGTATTTTCCGCCTTGTATTTCTACAATCTTTTTTATTAAGTTCATTTTTATTGATAATTTTTAATTACTTGTTTTGCTATTTCATTTGTTTCAATAGCTTGCATACTCAAAAGGGCTTCGATGGTCGATTCTGCTCCTGAATTATAATTAATGTTATTTGCAGAATCTATACCATCAAATGCTATTCCTGAATTTGTATTGTAAATAATTTGATTAGCCGGATTGTTACCAAAAAACCATGTTGCTAAATCGCCTGCCTCTTTTGCAAAACTATTATCCTTAGTAATTGCATATGCTTCTAAAGATGCATATATCATTGGAGTTATACAATATGCTATTTGCGGAAATTGGCTATAATCATCTATCACTAAAGAGTCATTATTATTTACTATGCTGAATTTATGGATAAAACCTTTTTTAATACAATAAGGATAAAAATATTTCACTTCGTTTAGTCCTGCGTTTATTAATGTTTCATCTTGTAATATTTTGCCTGAATATAATAATGCGTAAGCTTGCATATTTCCCCAAGCGTGCCACTTATTTTTCCAACTCATAAAAGCATAATACGGAAATGTGTCTTTATTACCAAATTGGTCTTCAGTCAGTGCCTGATCTAAATTTAAAATTAAATCTTTAAGCATTGTCGATTTGTTTATCTGATAATAATTAGTAAGTGCAACAATAATAATTGACAATTGGTCAGCTCCCGGAGATATTGCATATTGAGTGATATTAATGCCATTAATTATAGTTATCTCTGATGGTTTTGAGAACTGTTGATTTATTCTTTCAATTAATTCATCCATTACCGGAATGGTCTTGTTTTTTAAATCATTGAGCTTAGGGGATTCGAGCATATTAAGCTCAGACAAAGCCCACAAAGCCCGCCATGACCAAAAATTGGGAGTAGGTATACTATTTTGATGTATTATATTTATTTCATCATTAGGAAACATAAAATTATAAAAATAGCCATTGTCAGCTTTCATATATAAAATAAAATTTGTTAATGATTTTATTTTTTTAAGATATTCTGCATCAGGTTTAATTTTATACTGGCGACAATAAAAAATTAAAGCCCGCGAAACATCATCGACACACGTATAGCCTTCATCATCATCAGTAACAACCTCATAATTAGGTGCGTTGCAATAAATCCAAATTGTGCCTAGGGTATTGCCATTAATATTAATTTCCTGATATAATTGTTCTAAATGATTAGTATTTACTAAAGAACTATTATCTACATATGTTTTATCACACGAGCATAAAAAGGATGATGATAATAATATTAAAATAATTATTTTCTTTTGCATAGCAATTTATTTGATTTAAGTTCTTCTAATATTTCATTCGTATTAGCAATTGCAAAACTTGATGAAATATCTGACAAAGCATATGGTATAATCAGTTTATCGTAATGTTGCAAGAACCCGCATGTATAAACAACATTAGGCACATAACCCACACGTTCAGATTCATTAGGAGTAAAAAAAGGATTATCCAATGTGCTCAAAACTTTTTCAGGATTATTTAAATCAAGCAAAGAAGCACTCATAACATATTTTCTAAGAGGTCCAACGGCATGTGTTAATAATAGCCATCCCTTTGAGGTTTTAATTGGACTACCACAATTCCCTAATTGTAAAAAATCCCAATCGTATTGTGATTTTTGTATTATCTTGTAATTATCCCAGAAATAAAGATCGTCAGAATACATTATTGATATATTTTCTCCATCTTGTCTGCCAATCATTGCATATTTACCATTAATTTTTTCAGGAAAAAGAGCCATACCTTTATTAAAGGCAGCATTACCATAAAGAGAATGAATTTTAAAACAATTAAAGTCTTCTGTTTCTATTATTTGAGGGCGAATATTATTGCCATTATAAGCAGTGTACGTTCCAATGTATTTTGGTTTATCTCCATCTGAAAATTTCACAAATCTGACATCCTCCATGCCCATAACTTCTGCATTTGATCTTGGGAAGATAACCCGATTATTTATTTCAATATTCTCTTCAAAAGAAATCTCATAGTTAGTATCGAAGATGTCAAATAATGCAACTTTGGTTGTTTCGTTATTTGTTTTTTTACTGTCAATATTACTAATTATTTCTAAAGCTTCTTGCCTTGAAAACTTTTCGGGGAATAAATTCAATATTGATTTGTCGATATTTTTATAAAATTCAAAACGTTTTATTAAAAAAGTTTTTTGAAAAGTTGTGTTTTCAACTTTGCCAAAACACATAACATCCGAAGACATAGGATCTAAAGCAATATTACCTTCTTTAGAAATAATTCCTGTTCTGAACTCAATAGAAGAGATATGCCCTTCGCCGGTTGCTCTAAGACTTAAAATAAATCGAAGTTCACCTTTATTCAAATTGCTTTGGTCCGGATGAGCTACAATAGAAGGATTAAATAAAGCAGCAGATTCAACAGAATATTCTTTTGTGAGATAAGTGCCTAATAATAATTTTTTTTGTAACGATTGAGTTTCAGGTGAAGAAACAAGTGGTTCAATATTTTTATAATGTTGTAATAATACTTCCTTTAATTTTACATGTCTATTTTCGAATTCCTGTAAAACTTTATTTAATGTACTATTTGCAATATTCTCATCTAAAGTAGCGATTTTATCTGCAAGATTTTTTATTCTTTCTTCGGTGTCTAACTCAATAAACAAAGGAATTACTCTTTCTGATTTTGATATAATATTAATATTTGTTCTTTCTACATTAATCATATTTCTGTATTTTCTAATAATTTTTATTGTTAATTTTTTTATCCTTTAATTCCGGAAGATGCCATGCTTTTTATAAAATATTTTTGAAAAAATAAATATGCAATCATAATTGGTGTAGCAAGTAATACTGCTGATGCTAATTTCACTCCTAATTGCCCTTCTGCTCGCCCACCAACGGCGAACAAAGTAACTAATTGCGGCATAGTCATTAAATTTGATTTTCTTATAACAATTAATGGCCATAATACGTCATTCCATGAATTCATAAAAGTTATTAATGCCACAGTTATAATTGTTGGTATAATATTTGGCCACAATACTCTAAAAATTATTGTTAAGTTATTACATCCGTCAACTCTGGCGGCATCTATCAAATCATCAGGAATTGCTTTGAATATCTGCCTAAACATTATTATGGCAAATGCACTGTTAAGAGCCGGAATTATAAGAGCTGCAAAAGTATCTACCCATCTAAATTTTATCATTAAAATATAGTTAGGTATTAATGTGATTTGAAAAGGAAGTGTCATTGTGAAAATTATAATAAAAAACAATAAATCTCTTCCTTTAAAGTTTAATTTTGCAAGGGCAAAGCCAACCATTGAACCAAAAATAACAACGCCAATAGTAGAACAACTTGCGACAAATGTGCTGTTTAACAACGATTTAAAAATTGGAATTTTGGCAAACATATGAGAATAATTACCAAAGGTAAAATTTTGTGGTAAAAATATGAGTGTCCCAATTTCTTTTTCAGGAGTAAAAGAAGCTACAATCATCCAAAAAAAAGGATATAAGAAACTTATTGCAGCTACCGTTAATAATATATGTGTTATAATTTTTCTGATTTTCATTTTTAAAATAAATTTGTCTGTTCTTATATCAATTATCTAATCGTTTTTTTCTATTGTGTATTTCTGAATTACAACAACTATCATAATAACAACAGATGCAAATATTCCTAATGTAGCAGCATATCCCATATGATAAAATTCAAAGGCCTGTTTGTAAATATATAACATAATAGATAATGTGCTATTTAAAGGTCCACCGCTTGTCATAATATATGGTTCAATAAAAAGGCTAAATCCACCAATTGTAGAAAGAATTAGCACCATAAAAATTGTGGGATTAATGGCAGGCAAGGTGATATGCCAAAATTTTTGCCATTGGCTTGCACCTTCGACATCTGCTGCCTCATAATACGCTTGTGGTACTGTTTGCAAGCCTACTAAAAATAAGATAACATATAGCCCAATATTTTTCCATGTTGCCATTATGGCAATTGAAATTATAGCAACATTTTTGTTTGTCAACCATGCAACTTTCCCTAATCCTATGTCTGTTAATAATTTATTTATCAATCCCGAATCATATCCATATAACTGCTGCCACAGAATAGTTATAACAACTCCGGAAATAATAAAAGGTAAAAAGAAAGCTGCTCTAAAAAAACTTTTAAATAATATTTTTTGATTGAGGAAATATGCTAAAGTTAATGCAATAATAATTTGAAGAGGAATATGTATTATCAAGAAAAGGAATGTATTATATAAAGATTTCCAGAACAATCTATCTTGGAATAATCTAATAAAATTATCAAATCCAACATATTTCATTGGAGATATTATATTCCATTTAAAAAAGGTTAGAATTATAGAAAAAATTACAGGAAAAACTATAAATAAAATTAAATGTATCAGATATGGTGATACAAAAAAATATGGCGAGATTGATTTTTTAAATTTATTTTTAGACATAGTTTGCAATATATATTATTTAGTTTTTTGTGCGTAGTAAGACATTAACAGCTTTTTCGGCATCACCAATAGCCTTTTCAGGGCTTTTCATGTCATATAATACGCATGCTTCATATTCTTGCGAAATAATATCCAAAACTTCTGTTATAACTTCGCAATTGTCAATTCCTTTTATATATTTTGCTTGTTTTGCAAATATTTTTAATTTAGGATTCTCCTTAAAATAATTTTCATAATCTTTAATAGTATCAATACCATATCTTCGCGGTAGTTGTCCTGTTGTTTCAAGAAATTTCAAATCTCCTTTTTTATCAATCATTGTTTTTATAAATTCAAAAGCCAATTGTGGATTCTTACACGTATTGAATATTACTATATTTTTAGGATCGCAATAAGTATAGATTGTCCCTTTATGATTGTCCGGAACAGGTATTGGAAAGAAATCATATTCAAAATTTTTGGGTTTAAATTTTTCTAAATGTTTAATTTGCCATGGACCTGTAAATTCTGTAGCCACCTTTCTTGCAATAAAAGGATCTGAACCTGCTGACTTTTGATCTTTTGAGAAATAATTATTTTTATATAAATCTTGTAAAAATCTAAATACTTCTATTGCATATTTATTATTAAAACACGCTTTATTGTTTTTCACTAATGGGAGTCCGTCTGAAGCAGCTATGTACAATGTGTAAAAGTTGAATAGTTGTTGATACCAAACAATTTTAACAGATGTGTTTCCAAACCATTGATCTACATAACCGTCTCCATTAATATCTTTTTTAAATTTTTTTGCTGCACTCAGGTAACTCGAATAAGTCTGAGGCAAAGAATCTAATTTTAAAGAAGAAAACAAACCTTTATTATATAAAGTCATTATAGGATTAATCTTCCATGGAATTTGATAGATGTGACCATCAGAGGAGGTAACCTCTTTAATGGTTGAAGAATCACAGCGGGTATGAATAAATTCATTAAATCCAACTAGTGTATCAAGAGCAATCAAAGCATGAGATTTGGCATAAAACTCTACTGAGCCTTGCCACATATTTGAATAAATATCAGGAGTGGTTTTGCCAACAACAGCAGCTAAAACCATCTCTTCACTAGACTGTCCTTCGGGAACCGGTTGGAATTTTATTAAATTATGGGGATGTTTTTTATTCCATTGGGTAACCATTTTTTTTGAAAAAATTATTTCACCATTATTATTTGATGACCAATAGCTCAATGAAACATTTTTCTTATGTTTGTTCTGAATGCAACTATTCAAAAGAAACATTGAGAACAATATGTATAGAAAATATTTAAAGTTCATTTTTTTATTTTATAATATATAATAATTAGTTATCCCTTACTGAATATTTATTGCTCCTATTTGTGAAAACGAATTTTATATTGCCAATACATTAATACTTTTTTATTCAAGTGCTTCTGATTTTTTTTTTATAATGTATTAAATATCTTATTATCAGTATTGTTGGTAATTACTTTTGTGTAAATCATGAAACAAACATGATTTGAATAACATTGATATTTGTTCAATTATGTTGCTAATTTTTTATTGAGTAAGCATACTTACATTTATTGTTAAAATAATCAGTCAGGCTTCGATTTACATAGTTTTTTATTAAAAAAAACCTAATATTTAATATGTAAAACAACGCCTGACTGAAATATTAATTTAAGTTTAAAATGTTAATTTTGAACCTTCTCTAAATTATATATACTAGCAATTTGAGTAGGAGTAAGAACTGTTTTGTAAATTCTTATTTCGTCAAGAGATCCATCGAAATAGCCACCCCATTCCAAAGGAATTATATGATCAGCATCATAGTTATCTGTTGTAGCAGCAAATTTACTTGAGCCAACGCCAAAAACTAAATCATGACCTGTAACTTTTACTAAATCACCTTTAACGTCGTCCCATAATTTTGTTTGAACGCCATTAACATAAAATGCCATTTCATTACCGCCATATGTAACTGCAATATGATACCATTTAAGAGTATCTAATGCAGGATCTGTATCTCTATCATAAATAGAAGAGTCTGTACTTGCTGTAAAAAATACTTTGTTTGCTGATTGTAGTTGAAATTTGTACCCATTCCATGATTGAAGACCCATGAAACGATTGTTTGCTCTAACATGAGCAGCATTTACCCATAATGCAATAGTAATTTGTGTAGGGTTTATTGCAGTATTATAAGGGATTGTAATTTTTGCTCCCTCATCGAATGCAATAGCTTTTCCTTCATTTCCATAACGGTCGGTTGTCCATGTTGGTTGTCCTGTACCAAAACCGGCTTCGTTTCCAAAAGTACCGTCAAATCCATTACCGGAATAATCTTTAACGGTTGTTCCTGTGCCTTCATCAAAAGTCCATTGACCAACTAAATCGTCAGGAGCAATTGCTGCAATTACTTTTGTTTCGAATAAATCCATTGCATTGGTCAAAGAAACTACACTATTGTCAACTTCTGTTTGAGTTGATGCTTCATTATCATATACTCCCTGAGCAATGTCAATAACAGATTTTAACTCTGCTTTAGAACCATAAGCATACTGACCGGCAGCAGTTCCTTCTACAGCATTTGTATACAGATCGTTGGCTTCTGTAATTTTAGCCATCAATGCAGTTTTATTCACTGTGTCATCATCGTCATCCTTATTACAAGAACTGACAAAAAACATGCTAATTCCCAATAATGCGATTAGCACTAACATACTTTGTTTTTTTAATTTTTCCATTGTTATAAAATTTAAGTTAATAAAAAAGATTAATTAATTTGATTATTTGAATCTATTTCGCTTTGCGGAATGGGGAAATACCGATGTTGTTCGTAATTAAAATTTGTATTGTTTAAGGCTTGCTCTGCAACGTTTTTTCCATAACGCATCAAGTCAAAGAAACGATGAAATTCAAAGCCAAGCTCTACTCTTCTTTCATGGCGAATTGCAGATCTTAAATAACTCTGATCTGTATTAGAGATATCCGGTAATAATTTGTTGGGAATAGCTCCGTTGTATCCTACTAATGTTGTGTCGTACAAATAACATTCTCTTGCTCTTTTTCTAACCTTATTTAACGGAATTAATGCTTCAGCACAACGGTTAAGTTCATTAAGAGCCTCAGCTTTTATTAACAATATTTCAGCAAATCTCATATAAACATAATCAAGATTTCCATCGCCAATTATAGGTGTTTCTGCCTTTGGTTCTACATGTTTTTTGTTTAAATAACCTGTAACAGACCATGATGGGTCAAAATTTTCTCCATTCACCCATTTTTCTCCTTTTCTTCCTACAGTATAATCCAATCTGGGGTCAACAACACTATCTTGAGTTACTTCAAACTCGTCAACAAAATTTTGAGTAGGAGCATCAAAAGCATATCCGCCAATAGGTTTTGGTGAAAAATATTGATTTAGATAACTTCCTAAAGCGGGTGATTGACCTGATAATTGTTGAATTTCAAAAATAGATTCTGTGTTATTTTGGTATGGAATCCGGAAATTTTGACTATATATAGGCATTAATGAATATCCAAGTTGCTCCACAGAATCTGCATTTTCGAGAGCCAGAGCCCATTTTTTCTGAAAAAGATATGCTTTTGACAATAAACCTAATGCTGCTCCTCTGGTTGCTCTTCCGATATTTGTAGCATCGTAGGATGTTGGCAAAACAGTGCTTGCATCTATCAAATCTTGTTCAATCTGATTGTATATATCTTCTATCGGGGAAACCGGAATACTTAAATCCTTAACATTATTGATTGGACTTGTCTTTAAAGGTATTTTTCCAAAAATATTTGTTAAATTAAAATAAAAATATGCTCTAAGGAATTTAGCCTCACCAATAATTCTTTGCTTTAATTTTTCATCCATTTTAATGTTAGGCACATAATAAATAACATTATTAGCTCTAACTATACCTTCATAGTAATGTTTCCATATTGATTCAATTTGCCCATTATCTGAATTTACATTAAAATCATTAACATAAGTAATGTCGCTTAAATCACCGGAATTACCACCTTTTACAGCATCATCTGATGCCACATCACCAAAAACCCATAAATTATTATTAGTTGAGGTAAATGAACAGATTTGATATGTGGCGTTTAATGTAAATAAGACTTGTTCTTTTGTTTTATAAAAAGTATTGTTGGTGTATTCTCCCTGTAAATCAACATCTAACATATCTGAACAACTATTAAATAAAACTGCCAGAAAAAACAATATTCCATATTTGTATTTTAATTTCATAGTTATAGTTTGTTAAAAGGTTATTTGTAAGCCTAATGTTAAAGTAAAAGCAGATGGATATGTACCCCAGTCTATTCCATTAACACGAAATGGCTCACAGCTATTTAAAGTATTATCACTAGTTGTTAATTCAGGATCTAATCCCGGATATTTTGTGAATGTATATAAATTAGTTCCCGAACAATATATTCTCAGATTAGATAATCGCACCTTTTTTAAAATATTATCGGAGAAATTATATCCTATTTGAATATTCTTTAACTTTAAATAAGAAGCATCTTCTAAGAAACGTGACGAAGGTCTTGCATTATTTGATTTAGCTTCCCAACATGCTCTTGGCTGTGTATTGCTTGTTCCTTCGCCTGTCCAACGCTCATCGTAATACCTTTGTGTAAGGTTAAATGGACGATAAAACCCTTCAATATCTGTAGCTATTTGGTAATAAATTTTTTGTCCAAAGGCTCCTCCAATAAACATTGAGAAATCTAATTGTTTAAAATTAAATCCCAGAGTTAAACCGGTAGTAACTTTAGGTATAGCACTTCCGAGATGTGTTCTGTCTTTACTATCAATTACACCATCGCCATTTTGATCTTTAAATTTAACATCGCCCGGTTTAATGTCATTTCCCTGAAAAGCATGAGTTACTATCTCTGTCTGATTTTGGAATATCCCTTCCATTTCATATAAATAGAACGAGCCTATCGGGTATCCTTTCTCTGTTTTAGTTGCATAAACACTATTGTCAATACGTCCTGCTAAAATAGGATTCTCTAATTCTAACATTTCATTATGAAGAAATGCCCCATTAGCAGTTATATGAAATGAAAAATCTTTAGAAAAATATCTTTTATATTCTATATTTAACTCCAATCCGGTATTTAAGACACTACCTGTATTCATAACCGGAGACTCTGCATATCCTGCAGAAGAAGGAATTGACACGCTCAGCAATAAATTATTTGTAGTTTTACGATAATAATCTATACTTATATTTAATTGATAATTAAATAAAAATTTAATATCAGTGCCTATATCTATTTGATTACTTGTTTCCCATTTCACATCATTATTACCTAATTTATAAGTAGCATAACCCTCTTGAGGAGTTCCTCCAAACGGATATTGATAACCTTGCTTAATGCGTTCTAAATATGCAAAGTCAGGAATTTCTTGATTTCCTACAGCACCATAACTAAATCTTAATTTCCATTGATTTAATTTCTCAAAATCTTTAAAAAAATCCTTATTAATATTCCATCCTAACGAAGCAGAATAAAATGTTCCCCATCTGTTATCTTTACTAAATCTTGAAGAGCCATCTCTTCTAATAAGTGCAGAAACAAAATACTTTTCAAGGTAATTGTAATTTAGTCTCGAAAAATAGGAAAGTAATTTATATGTAAGTTTATGTTCAAATGCAGTAACTACTCCTGTACCATTACCTATATAAATTAATGTGGGATTTTGATCGGAAAAATCTCTATCATTAACAGAAGTACTGGCAAATTCATTAACAATTCTTTCTGTACCGAGTATCGCCTTAAAATTATGAATATTATCTATGCTTTTAGTAAAATTTAAGACATTACTAAACGACCAATTATTCGACAGGCTATGTATAACATTTAATGAATTTATCTCATTTACTTTTCTGCTACTGCTATTTCCCCATGTTTTATTAAATCTTTTTTGTTTGTCTTCAGAATTATCAATTCCAAAAATTGATGTAAAAGTTAAATTTTTACTTATTTTAAATTTAGCATTCATATTTCCAAAAGTTCCATGTTGAGTTTTAACATTATCAGTATTTTTTAAAAGTCCTACAGGGTTGTAACCATCTCCCATTAAGTCGGGTCTATCGGGCAAATCAACAAAATTATCATTAGCGTCATATATCGGTATCATGGGGTTTCTGAAAAAAGCATAACGAACAGCACTTCCTCCGTTTCCTCCATATCCGTCACCGGAACTTCCAACAATATTTGTTTTTGATTTACTTATGTTTATATCTGTTCCAAGACTTAACCAATCTCTAATTTCAGAGACAACACTAACTTTACCTGTTAATTTTTCATAATCACTTCCTATTAATATCCCTTCTTGTCCAAAATAACTTCCTGAGATATTATATTGAGTTTTTTTACCACCTCCGCTTATACCAAGATGATAATTATTTAACATGGCTGTTCTGAAAATAGCCTCTAACTGATTAATATTAGGGGTGCTATTAAGAATGTCATCTGTTATTTTTTTTCTGTACAGTTCCGGATGATCAATAATGTTACTACTGTTATTAAAATTATCTGCAGCCTCATTAAACACTTTAGCATACTCGTATTTATCAGTCATTTTGGTCAACTTTCCGTGTTGTTGAAATCCGGTATTTGCACTAAAAATTATCTTTGCAGTTTCATTTCGTCTACCCTTATTAGTTGTTATCAACACGACACCATTACTTGCACGCGAACCATATATGGCAGCCGAAGCAGCATCCTTCAATACACTTATTGACTTTATGTCGGAAGGTGAAAGATTATTCATTGCATCTTTAGTTGGCACTCCATCAACTATATATAATGGGCTATTTACTCCGGTAACTGAACCCAGACCTCTAATATTAACCTGAACACCTTCGCCGGGTGCACCACTATTCTGTGTAACTTGAACTCCGGAAGCTAATCCTTGCATAGCTTGGGTAATATCAGGAGCACTGGTTTTTGTAAGATTATTTACTTCTATTGTTGATATAGAACCTGTAACACTTGATCTTTTTTGTGTTGAATATCCTACAACAACAACTTCGTTCAGTTTCTCAGATTCTGATTTTAGCACTATATCTATTTTTGTACGACCATTGATTGGTACAACTTGTGTTTTAAGACCAATAAATGAAAAAACCAAGGTCTGATTAAGATTATCAACTTTTATTGAGTAATGTCCATTTATATCTGATATTGTCCCTGTATTCGTGCCTTGAATTATAATATTAACTCCGGGAACAGTTTCTCCTTTATCATCAGAAACAACTCCCTTAACTACAAAACCATCGGAAGATTTTTGGGTGTCTGTTTTTGCATATATTACAATCTGATGATCAACATACTTAAATGTAAAGCCACTATTCTTTAAAGCAAGATTAAGTATATCTTCAAAACTCTTATTGGCAGGATTTATTGAAACACTCTTATTCACATCAATTTTATCACTATTATAAAAAACGCTGTACTTACTGTTATTATCAACATAGTGAAATACTTCTTCCAGTGTTTTTAAAATTTTTGTATTATCAGCCTGAGCAACAACAACTTTTGTGTTAATTAATAAGCAAAAAATAATAATATTGCTTATAAAAATTAAGTTAAATAAAATCTTCGAAGAATTATTATGCTTTTTCACAGTTTAATATTTTTTATTTATAAATATTTTATCATTGTATTGAAAGCTCTTTTAGTTAATAATTATAGTATCATTCTTAATTTCATAATTAAAAGGTGTTGTGAGTTTAATAATTTTAAGTATGCTTTCAATATTTTGTTTTCTGGTAAATTTACCGGTATATCTACATTTTTTAATTTTATTATTTTTTATATTAAATACTACATTATGTGAGCGTTCAAGTTTAGTTGTGATATCAACAAAAGTTTGATTTACAAATCTAATTTCTCCCTCTTTCCACGATGAATACAACTTAATGTCTTGAGATTTAAAAATTTTAGATTGATTACTTTTTCTTATTAACAAGTAAATCTGATTTGGAGATAAATACGAATAATGTCCTTTCCCATTTTCCGCAAGTTTTATTTTTCCTCTTTCAAGGGAAACAAAATGAATATTATCTTCAGGAAACGCAGAAACATTAAAAGCCGTACCAACAACTTGAATAGTATTATCGCATGTATGTACAATAAATGGTTTTGATGAATTATGAGTTACATCAAAATATGCTTCACCCTCAAGAAAAACTTCTCTTTTCTTTTTTCCAAAATTATCACTATATTTTAATTTTGTATCTGAATTAAGAATAACAATTGTGTTGTCGGGTAAGATTATTTTTTTTATTTTTCCGTTTGGCACCACAATCTCTTTATAAGCGATTTTATTTTTATGAGAGAAAAAAGATTTTTGAAAAAACAACACACTTAATAAACAAAAAACAAGAAAAACAGCAGCAACATTTCTCCATGCTTTGATTTTAAATTTCTTGTTCAATTTTATTGGTTCTTGTTTATTAAAATCTATTTTGGTGGTTAAGCGAAGCCATTCCTTATTAATATAATCGTCAGGAAGTGATTTTTTCTTAAAACTCAATAATCGGATATGTCTTTTTGCATCTTCAGCTATTTTTTTATTTCCAGCATTTTCCTGCATCCAGTCTTCCCATGCTTTAACATCATCGTTGTTTAAACCTCTTGCGTAATTGCAAAAAGTTTCATCCGATATAAAATCTTTAAATTTGTAATTAGAGTACTCTGTCATTTTCATTATTGTTACATTATTATAGAGTATAAAAATTTAATTTTATACTCATAAATTATTGATTATTTTAAAAAATTATTGATTTTTTATTTCTTTTCGGAGTGATATAAATATTCTGTTTAGCAGATTGCTCACAGATTGTTTGTTGATAGACAATGTGTTACTAATCTCAGCATTTGAAAAATTCAAATAAAATTTAAGATAAATAATTTCTCTTTGTCTTGGTGATAATTTTTTTAATAAAGTTGAGATTAATGTCTTTTCCTCCAAACGCCTTTCTTTTTCAATAATTAGATCTTCAACAGAAATGGTAAAATCTTTAACGGAATATTTGTCTTGTATTAATGAAGAGAATATTAATTTATTTTTTTTTAATAACTCATTCCTAAATATTTTAAAAACATATGTTTTTACATAACGAACTTTATAATTTTTATGTCTTGTCTCCCATATTTTTATAAAAACATTCTGTATTGTATCTGCAACATGAGCATTATTGTTTGTTAATTTCTTGCCATAAAAAAATAAATCATCATAATATTTATAAAATATCTCGCTTAATGCCTTAGAGTTTCCTTCTTTAATTTCATTCCAAAGCTGAATATCACTTTTTATTGAAAACTCCTGTTTATTCTTAACACTATTTGTCTTTTTTTCGATTGACATAGCAAATCCTAAAAACAATTCAGATTTATTTATTACAAATCCGTTTGTTTAATTATCAAATTTTCTGTTAATAAAAATCCAATTAAAATTTCCCCCAAATTTAATGTTTTTTTAACAACCTGAAATTTTAATCATATTATTTCAAAAATATTTATCGTGCAAGAACATTATACAATATTAATTATATCTTAAAGATAACAATAATATGTCATATTGAAAAAAATATATTTTAACACAATAAAATTATTTACAAAAACGTAACTAATAAAAATAAAATATAAAAGGAGGATTTATCATGAAAAAAGTAATTGGGAAATCTTATTTTATTACTATGTTTGTTGGATTGGTGCTTTTTGTTTTAATGATATCAAAAGTTTCTTTTGCTTCAAATTCAATAAAGACTAACAAAAAAGGTTTGCAATTTAATTTTATGTCTCAAAAGCGGGATTCCGTTAAAAAGGAAAATCCAAAAATTAAAATTGATGTTAATAAGAGGTATGATGACAAAGGAAATATTATAGCTTATGATTCAACTTATTCATATTCTTATACCTATTCTGATGGTAAAGTAAAGAATATTAATCTTGATAGTTTACTTCAAAAGTTTAAACCGTTTTTATTCGATAACAGCGCGGATATTTTTAATCGTTCTTTTGATGATTTTTTTATTCCTGATTCAATCTTTAAGTTTAATTTTTTTGAGGATGATTTTTTTCAAAATAGGTTTGATGAGGAAAGGTTTAATTTTGAAAAAATAATGAGGCAGATGGATTCTATAAAGAACGAATTTTTTAAGCAGTCATATCCAAACATGAGACTTAAGAAAGAAAAATCAAAGATTAAGAAAACAGATTTATAAAAAGAAAGGAACCTTTTCGGGTTCCTTTCTAAGATTTTTACAAAGAAGTTATTTCATTAATTCTGCATAATGTTTATAAAAATAGGTTATTGTTTCAATACCTTTATAAAAATTAAACAATGGATAATTTTCATTTGGTGAATGAATCGCATCTGATTCTAGTCCAAATCCCATTAATATTGATTTAACTCCAAGAATTTTTTCAAAAGTTGAGATAATAGGTATACTTCCACCACTGCGAGTTGGAATAGGGTCTTTTCCAAATGCTTCAGCATAAGCTTTTTCGGCAGCTTTGTATGCAGTCATATCAGTTGGTGAAACATAAGCTTGTCCACCATGAAGAGCTGTAACTTTTACCTTAACATTTTTTGGTGCAATTTTCATGAAATGTTCTTCAAAAAGCTGACTTATTTTTTCATTGTCCTGATTAGGAACCAAGCGCATAGAGATTTTTGCATAAGCTTTTGAGGGAAGAACTGTTTTTGCTCCTTCGCCGGTGTAACCACCCCAAATTCCGTTAACGTCTAAAGAAGGTCTAATACCTGTTCTTTCTATTGTTGAATAGCCTTTTTCTCCACTAACTTCATCAATATCGAGGGCTTTTTTATATTCATCAAGACTGAAAGGAGCCTTTGCCATTTTTTTTCTGTCTTCTTCAGAAACAATTAATACATCGTCATAAAAATGAGGTATTGTAATATGATTATTTTCGTCTGTTAACGAAGCAATCATCTTGCAAAGTATGTTTGCAGGATTTGCAACAGCACCACCAAAAATACCTGAATGAAGATCTTTATTTGGTCCGGTTACTTCAACTTCCATAAAACTCAATCCTCTTAGCCCTGTTGTTATTGAAGGAACATCTTGAGCAATCATTCCGGTATCAGAAACAAGAATAATGTCTGATTTAAGCATTTCTTTATGCTGTTGACAAAAATCGCCTAAATTAGGAGAACCGATTTCTTCTTCACCTTCAATCATGAATTTAACATTACAAGGCAAAATATTATTTTTCACCATTAGCTCAAAAGCTTTGGCATGCATAAAAGCTTGTCCTTTATCATCGTCAGCACCTCTTGCCCAAATTTTCCCGTCTTTTACGACTGGCTCGAATGGTTCGGTCTTCCATAATTCAAGAGGGTCAACCGGCATAACGTCCATGTGTCCATAAACAAGAACAGTTGGTAGTTTAGGGTCAATTATTTTTTCTCCGTAAGTAACAGGATTCCCATTTGTTTCAAACACTTCGGCTTTGTCAACGCCTGCATCAAGCATTGCCTTTTTCCAATATTCGGCTGCTTTGTACATGTCTGGTTTGTGTTCCGATTCTGAGCTGATAGATGGTATTCTGATTAAGCCAAATAATTCATCTAAAAATCTTTCTTTATTCTCTTCAATGTAATTTTTAATTTGTTCCATAATTTTTGTTTTTAATTATCTAATAGTTCCTTTTAAAGCATTTGAAAAATATAAGTGTAATTGGATTCCTACAACTGAGTAATATTTATTTATGCTTGTGTAGAGGCTAGCTCCAACTCCTACATCGTAAAATATTTTATATGTGTATTGAATGCTGGCATAAATACCCGGCTTGTCAAATTTGCGATACCAGTCAACATTTAACGAATCTGTAAAGTCATAAGTTGTTCCATAAACATAGGAAGGCCCTGCAAATAAAGAAAGGTTTGATTTAAACTTTTCCCTTTTTAAGCCAACACATAAGTGAATGTCATTTAATGTTTGAATGGAATGAACTTGTTGTACTGTTCCTGATTGAAAAAAAGCATCGGAAGATTTATGGTAGCCTCCGCTAACAAATGTTTTTTTGATTCTTACATGTAAATCAAAATTTATGCTTTGTTCAAATTGTTTTTGATTAATATCATAACTGCTTCCTACTCCAAAAGAAAGCCAAGAGCTATTAGGTTTGTATATTTTGTTGTTGTGAACAAACTCTTCGTCAGGATTTTTTTGTTCGTTATTTTCTTGTTCTTGTGCTAATAAAACATTGGAACTTAAAGCAATAAGAAAAAGCAAGTTAAATATATAATGAGTTCTTTTCATTTAATTTTCTATCCAATAATCATTAGTATTAAAACGATTAACCGTTAACTTTATTTTCTTTCACAAAATTAAGATTTTTTGCTGCATATTCTAATTCTTTATACCATTCTTCGCCATACTTTTTTGTTAATGGCTCTTTTAAAAATTTATAAACAGGAACTCCCAATTTATCACCCAATTTTACAGCATCGACACATAACTTATTAGTTTCGTAGTTTACTGCATCAAATTCGGTATACTTTGTAATGCGAACAGGATAAAGATGGCAGGATATTGGTTTTCTGAAATTAATTTTTTTATCAAAAAAAGCTTTTTCAATTGCACACTTGGCTATTCCATTTTCAAAAATTGTGTATGCACATTCTTTATTGTTAATTAAAGGGGTGATATAATCATTGTCGTCGTCAACAGTGTAAAGACCTTGTTCATCAATAGCCCTAATTCCTTCTTCGGAAAGGTAAGGCTCAACAATTGAATAGATATCATCAAAAATTTCTAACTCATCTTCTTCTAAAGGGGCGCCAGAATCTCCAACTACACAACAAGCTCCTTTGCATGCTTGCAAATCACAAACAAAATTCTTTTCAATTAAATTTAAGCTTACTATTGTTTTTCCTATTTGTAACATGCTCTTAACTTCTAACTCAATAAATTATAAAACTAAACTAATGATTTTCCGGTCATTTCCGAAGGAATATTTATTCCCATCAACGTTAATATTGTTGGTGCAACATCGGCTAAAATTCCGTTATTGATTTTTTCAAATCTATCAGAAATTAATATACAAGGAACAGGGTTTAATGAATGAGCTGTGTTTGGCGATCCATCAGGATTTATTGCGTTGTCGGCATTTCCATGGTCGGCAATAATTATTAATTCATAATCATTTTTTGTTGCAGTTTCAACAATTTCTCCAACACAAGTATCGACAGTTGAAACGGCTTTTAATATTGCTTCGTAAACTCCGGTGTGACCAACCATATCGCCATTAGCAAAATTCAAACATACAAAATCAGTCTCTTGTTTTTTTAGTTCTTCAACAATCGCATCTTTAACTTCGAATGCACTCATCTCCGGTTTTAAATCATAGGTTGCAACTTTTGGTGAAGGTATTAAAATGCGTTTTTCATTTTTAAACTCTTTTTCTCTTCCTCCTGAAAAGAAAAAAGTAACATGTGCGTATTTTTCTGTTTCGGCAATTCTGATTTGTTTTTTACCGGCATTGGCAATCACTTCTCCAATAGTGTTTTTAACATTATCTTTATCAAAAAGAATATGTAAGCCTTCAAAAGTAGCATCGTAAGGAGTCATTGTGCAATAATACAAAGGTTTGGTCTTCATATTATATTCGGGAAAGTCTTGTTGAGTTAGTGCAATTGTTATCTCTTTTGCTCTATCGTTACGGAAATTAATAAATATTACAACATCATTATCTTGAATTAAACCAATTGGTTTATTGTTTTCGACAATAACAATTGGTTTAATAAATTCATCGGTAACATTTTTTTTGTATGATTGATTAACAGCATCAATAGCATTGTTAGTTTGAAAACCTTTTCCAAAAATTAAAGCGTCATAAGCTTCTTTAATTCTTTCCCAACGTTTATCTCTGTCCATTGCGTAATATCTTCCTGTTATTGAAGCTATTTTACCGGTAGAAGTTTTTAGCTTGTTTTGTAATTCAGTAATAAAACCCAAACCACTTTTTGGGTCAGTATCACGACCGTCGGTAAAAGCATGAACAAAAACATTTGTTAATCCATAATCATTCGCTACTTCGCAGAGTTTATACAGATGTTTGTTTGAAGAATGAACACCTCCATCGGAAAGTAAACCGAGAAAATGAACGTTTTTATTGTTCTTTTTTGCATAAGTAAATGCATCAACCAATACTTTATTCTCAGTAATTGAGTTATCTTCAATTGCTTTATTAATTTTAACCAAGTCTTGATAAACCACTCTACCTGCACCAATATTCAAATGACCAACTTCAGAATTCCCCATTTGTCCTTCAGGCAAGCCAACTTTTTCGCCGGAAGTTATAAGTTGTGAATGTGGATATTTTTTTAATAAATTATCAATATTAGGAGTTTTGCCATTATAAATTACGTCTGATTTTGATTTATCGCCAATTCCCCAGCCATCTAAAATCATCAACATTACTTTTCTATTGTTTTCCATGTCTTATATTTTTTT
>Ga0164318_10001564_pt1 | contig 20496 bp, 19 predicted proteins | sample GuaBasSedimGuay9_FD_113734 | JGI IMG/M metagenome (GOLD analysis project Ga0164318, IMG submission 113734) | Subseafloor sediment microbial communities from Guaymas Basin, Gulf of California, Mexico - Guay9, Core 4571-4, 0-3 cm | ecosystem: Environmental > Aquatic > Marine > Hydrothermal vents... | reverse complement strand
GCCCCTGTCTATGGGAAGTGCCAGCACCTCGTTCTTTGCGGGGTCCATCGTGGCGAACTTCTTGAAGTAGTATATCACCTCGCTCTCCCGGATGGGGCATCCCCTTATGGTGTAGTCAACCTCTATGTAATAATCCAGGGGATAGGCCTTCTTGAGCGGGGTCACGTTGATGATGGTGTCACCATAGACGGCGGCATAGGCCTCCCTGGACCCGAATATCTCCTTGCCCGTTGCAACCCCGCCGGATGCAGCGCAGGTTCCGATGGCTACCACCCTTCTGGAGTTCTTCCTGATATGATGCAGTACCTCGATATCCTCCTCGGTAACGACCGCTCCCTCGACGAAGGCTATATCCAGCATGCCGAAGTCCTGTCCCGAGGATGCCATTGAGAAAACCCTTATGTCCAGCGCCTCGAATATCTCGAGCAGCTCCTCCTCGCAGTTGAGTATGGTGAGCTGATCCCCGGCACAGCTTGTCAGTCCGAATATTCCCACCTTGAGCTTCATCGGTCCCCACCCCCCATGGGGCAAACATGACGGGGGCATTCCCCTCTGACATGAAGATCCACCACCTCTTCGAAGTTCATCATGAGGGAACGGAACGGCGTGGAGGCTGTCTTCCCCAGACCGCAGATGGATGCCCGGTCCATCACGGAGGCTATGTCCAGCGCCTTTTTCAGCTCCTTTTCATCCCCTTTTCCACCTCTCAGATTGGAGAGGACCCTCATGATGTGATGGGTGCCTGTTCTGCAGGGTGTGCATTTTCCACAGGATTCGTGTGCGAAGAAACCGGAAAGATTGTATGCAAGGTCAACCGGACACCTGCTCTCGTTGAAGATCACGATCACTCCGGACCCGAGTGTGAGACCTCTTTTTTCCGCATCCTCCATAGAGTAGTTCATATCCAGCTTGTGGGGAGGGACAAGGGACCCGGAGGCTCCTCCGATGAGTGCACTGCCTATCTTCTTTCCCGAAACACCACCACCCAGGTCTTCCACGATCTCCCCGAGGGTGCACTTGCCCATCTCGACCTCGTATGCCCCCGGCCTCATGACATCCCCCGATAGTGAGACTATCCTGGTCCCGGTGGACTGTCTGGTTCCGATGGATGCAAAATTCTCACCGCCTTCGAGAACTATGTAGGGTATGTTCGAGAGCGTCTCCACGTTGTTGACGCATGTGGGAAGGGAGAACAATCCCGATACGGCTGTCCTGGTCTCCTTGATCTGTGCCTGCCCCGCATATCCCTCGATCGACCTCAGTATCGCCGAGGATTCCCCGCAAACGTATGCTCCGGCCCCCTTCACGACCTCTATCTCCAGGTCGAAATCCCTGCCCAGAATCCCCTTTCCCAGAAGACCTTTGTCCCTTGCCTGCTCGAAGAGACTCTCGAAAAGGGGCGGGAAGAATGGATATTCTCCCCGGTTGTAGATGAAGGCTTTGTCGATACCCATCGCATAAGCAGCGATCGTCATTCCCTCGATGAGCTTGAACGGGTCCGACTCGACGATGGTCCTGTCCTTGAAGGTCCCCTCCTCGCCCTCGTCGAAGTTGGCGATGAGGACCTTCTTCCTGCCCCTCTGCATGGCGACGGATTCCCATTTGAATCCCGTATGAAATCCGGCTCCACCCCTGCCCCTCAGCCGCGAGCGGGAGACCTCGTTCACAACCCATCTGGGTCCTCTCTCCAGTGCACTCTTCAGGGCGCTGTACCCTCCGGATGCGATGTAATCATCTATGGAGCGGGGGTCGTATCCTTCCCTGGACCTGTTCTCCAGGATGATCCTTCTCTCCCGGACCAATTCACGCACCCCCTTCCTTCAGGATGTCATCGATGATGGCGATTGCACCTTCCACGGTCAGGTCCCTGTACACAACGTCGTTTATCATCATGGCGGGAGCTCCGTCGCACTGGCCGATGCATGATGCTGTCTCAAGCGTCACCATACCGTCCTCCGTGGTCTCACCGTCCTCTATTCCGAGCCTCTCCTTGAGGGCTTCAAGAATGGGAAGGGAACCTTTCCCGTGACAGACTATTCCCCTGCACAATCTGATTATGTATCTCCCTCTACGTTCCAGGGTGAAATGCTCGTAGAACTCGGCCGCCGCATGGAGCCGAACCAGGGGGATGCCGAGCCTCGCCGAAACGTGGTCCGCATGTTCCGGCTTGATCATGCCGTATCTCTCCTGCAGTTGATGCAGGATAAAAAGGATGGGGGAGTCCAGTCGGGAGGCTTTCTCGAGGACCGTATCAAGAAACCGATTCTCTTCTTCCGGAAGGGACATGGCCTTGCACCGCGGGTCGTTACTTCCAACTGGTATTAAAACTTTCGTCAATTCCGTGACAATCGTTATGGTGATGAATTTGGAAATGTTCGGACGGTCATGAACTCCGGATGGCGTCGTGACAGACTAGCAGATCCTGGGTACGGGGTCTCCATAGGGAGGGTCCATGATCCTCTTTCCACCTATGGATGTCTCGAGCACAACCCTGGACTTCCCCTCGATGACTCTGCCGATTATGGCCGCATTCCTGCCCAGCGGCTCCCTTCTTATCTGTTTCAGAACCTCCTCCTCCATCCCGTCGGCAACAGCAAGGATGGCCTTTCCCTCGTTGCCTATCTCGAATGGATCGAAACCGAGCATATCGCAGGCGCTCAGGACAGCATCGCGGACGGGTATCTCGCTCTCCTGCACCTCTATCCCGTGTCCGGATTTGGAAGCCCATTCGTTGAGAGCGTTCGCAAGTCCCCCCCTTGTAAGGTCCTTTGCAGCGGCCACCCCTCCTTCCCGGATGGACCTGTCCATGAGTCCGTTTAGGGGGGCCACGTCGGATGATACATCCGTATCGAAACCGTAACCTTCCCTGAAGGACACGAGGGCGATGCCGTGGTCTCCCACATGTCCAGTGAGTATGATATGGTCCGATGGTCTCACGGAGTCATCCCTCAGCCAGGATTGACCCTTGGGTCTTTCCAGTTCATTAACCCGTGCAAGAGAGAGGCATTCCATGAGGGACGGGTGTCTGTATCCGATACCTGCCGTGGATGTTATCATGCCCTTGATGCCGCCCGACTCCACGACCTTCGTGTCACCCGTGATTATCCTTACTCCCGCCTTCAACGCTGCAGCGCCCAGGGAATCGGATATCCTTTCCAGGGTGTCGATTGGAAGCCCCTCCTCGATGACCATTGAGAGGGCCATGGCCTCTGGTACGGCTCCCACGACCGCCAGATCGTTCACGGTCCCGCACACGGAAAGTGAGCCGATGTCCCCTCCCGGGAATTCAAGCGGCCAAATGGTGTGGGCATCTATGGTAAATGCAAGGTCACCGACCGATGCGGAATCATCGAGAAGCTCCGCATCCAGACCACCTCTGTCGATCGGGGCTCCTTTTCTGAGCCTGGGAAGGACGATATCTCTCAGAAGCTCCTGCATGAGCTCTCCTCCCGCGCCCTGTCCCATCTGCACCCTGTCGTCTTTCTCCATGTTACAACACCACTTCTCACCCCGAAGGGGGAGGTTCCTCATCAATATTGTCCCCTGCCCTTTTCGGGGAGAGGGTCCTGTTGATTATCATCATCAAGATCAGGGAGAATATGACCAGCAGAAGTGAGACGGAGAGAAGGATGATGGGCAGAAGCCTTCCCACACCGGACGAGCCGGAGGCTCTCACCTTGCCCGATGCGGATATCTCCATCTCGCCGGCATAGGTCCCGTTCAGAGCTTCCCCCGTTACCAGGAGACGTATATTCAGCTTATCGTTCGCCGCAAACGATCCCTCGAGGGGTATCTCGAGTTCCGAGATGGATGCCGGTGCCACGAGCAGCCCCCTCTCCCCGATGATCGAGGATGTATTGGCATCCGCAGGGGAGATCAGATATGACAGCCTTATGGGAGCGTCATTCACTATCCTGACCTTGATCCATCCACCGTTCTCCTCCAGCCGGATCTCGGATATCTCCGCGCTCCACGGCATCTCGTTCCATCCCCAGATCGATACCATGATCGTGACGGAGTCGGTGACCGGTGTGTTGTTATTGTCCCTCACTTCCAGGAGGATACGGTGCTCCCCGGGTGAGAGCACGGCGTAGAGCGTTTCGCTGTGACTGCCAAGAATGTTGAGCGCCCCGTCCCTGTCGGAGAACCATCGGAATGTGAGATTGTCACCGTAGGGAATGTCGGGGTCGGCGGCATCTGCATGGAAAAGGACCGGTACGCCGGGAATAAGGACAGAGCCGTTTATGGGTGAGAGGATGGAGACCCTGGATGGAGGATCCGGGACTTCCTGAACTATGACACCCACGATGAGGAACGAGGATTCCTCACCGTCCGAGGCCTGAATCCTCACGAATCCCTCACCGGCCTGGTCCGGCCGCGGCTCTATGATGAGCATCCCGTTCTCGATCCTGGAAGGGAATGGATAGCTGTCCTGTATGATCATGACGATGGTGTCTCCGTCCGGGTCAGATGCCACATCTTCAAGGGGTATCGAGAAAGGTCCGCCGTCCTCCACCAGCGATACGAGCTGGAGGTTCCCGTTGAATACGGGTTCCCTGTTGTAATGCAAGGTCCTGACACGGACGGGTCCGGCCATCTCCGAGGTGGGGCCGTCATCGTCAACCGCAATTGCACCGTATTCATAGCTTGTGTTGTCTGACAGACCGGTATCCAGGTAGTAGAAGGAGAGTCTTGACACCTCTGCTATCATTACGAAGTCGGAGTCACCGCTTCTCCTCATTATCCTGTAGTGAGAGATATCCTGGATAAGGGGTGGATCCCACATGATCTCTATGGAATTGTTGGTCTTCGGGGTGGCCCTCAATGAGCGCGGAGGGGGCGGGGGAACGGAATCGGTTGGAACGGCCGAGATGTTCTCGGTCCTCCCTGACGTCCTTGACGATCCGTCGACCGTCATCAGGGATATGTTGTATGATACATTGTTCAGAAGGCCGCTTATGGTGACCCTGTTTTCCGGAAAGGGAACGTCCATCAGTGTCTGGAAGCCCCCCTCCTTTCCGAACAGCACGTATGTCCTGTTCACATCCTCGCCCCGGAACTCCCAGGAGACCAGCAGCGCCCCTCCCTCCGGGACGGGAGAGATACGGATGTTCACCGGCGGAAGCGGGGCCTGGTCCACGCGGACCATGGAAGGTCTGGACCATCCCCTGTAACCGAATTCGTTGAATGCGGAAACCCTGAAATGAAGAGTGGCGTTGGGATTGTCCTCGGTTACCAGCCCGTTCCCCCTCACCGACCATGATGTGACCGAGCGGTCAAAAAAGGGAGATGTGGATCTCTGCACTAGGTAACCATCTGCATCATGCTGCTCCGTCCACGTCAGGTTGACCGAGCTGCTGCCCTGTGAATATGTGGCGATAAGGTCAGGTATATCGGGCATCAGCCAGAACCGGTCCTTCATGAGCGGGTACATATCCCTGCCAAGGTACGGTATGTCCGTATCCCCGATCCCGTCACCGGCAACCCTGTCTCCGGTTCCGTCATCCAGGCCCCTGTATGATGAATAATGGTTGCCTTCCCTGAGGTCCTGATTGTACCAGCTTGAGAGGACCTGCCCTTCCACGATATATTTGCAGCTGCGAAAGGAATTATGGTACAGGAGGCAGTCGGAATCGTCGATCACGGCCCTTGTACAATCGACGAACCTGTTCAGGGTAATTGTCAGAAATCTCGGTTTGACCAGTGCCCTGGAGCAGGAATCGAATGTGGAATTGATGAGAAGACCCGAGGTGACCCCTTCCAAACCGTCCGTGTATCTGAAATGACATCCCCTTGCTATCAGTGGGGACGAATCGAAGTAGCATTTCCCCGACTCGATGATAGAGTCGATCAATTCCACCCCGCCTTTCGAGGATATGGGTAGTTCTGAACCGTTGATCAGGGAGGACCTCAAGTAAAGGGTGGTTGAAGGGCCGACATATATCCCGCCGCTGCAGTTCTTCATTGTCAGATTCACAAGTTCCAGCGAACCCTGGAGGATCCGTATCCCGGATTCGCTGTCCGCTATCATGATATCCGATATGCTCAGAAGGGATCTGGAGTAGGACTCCAGTACCGGGATGGAGGCATTGGCGGAACCGCTGATCCGGAGATCCTTGAGTTTGTCGTCGTCCTTGACATACAGCGTGCAATTCTCCATTTCAGTGTCCATGACGGACATCCTGGTGTCCGTGGTGTAAGGGTTGCCGATCCTAAGCCCCCTGAGGAATGAGCGGCCGATGTTCACCCTCGAACCCTCGTTCATCAGGATGTTCCGATCATCCGTTCCGTTGAACAGGACCATCGAGGAATCGGAACGGGATCCCGGATCCCCGTCAAGATCCGTGATGTTCAGTGTACCGTTGACCATCACGTATTCGCTCTGGCCGTCCAGAATGAGGGTGGTGTTCCTCAGTTCCAGGGTTCCCGATATCTCGAGAACACCCGAGATAATGACGGTGAGGTTCTCCCATACCACACTTTCATTCTCCGGGATGAGGAGGTGCTGAAAATATGAAGTCCCTTCACTGCCATCTTCGGGGGGCTCGTCCGCCGCACCCTGGAGCATCATTGTGGAGGAAAGGATGAGCAATGCCCACAGAAGAGGTATCCGTCTCACATCCGTTCAATGGATGGCCCCTCTATTTGAGCTTTGTTGTACATCCCGTCATCCCAGCGGACCCGATAATTTTCTTCCCATGTCGGTGACGGAGTAAACAACGAACCTCCCCATCCTTCTGGAGGTTACTATGCCCGAGGATTCGAGTTTGGAGAGGTGGAACGATAGAAGGTTGGGGGCCATACCAGTAAGGTATGCGAGCATGGATGGGGTCATGTCCGAGAAGTTGAGAAAGTACAGTATCTCTATCCTCCTTCCCGCGGACAGCAGTGAATATATTCTTTCCATTCTCTTAAGGGTGGATGGATCCGGGGAGAGCTTCCTGACACCTTCGAGACCCCCGAATTCCTCGAGCTCCTCCCCCACTCCGTCCGGGATGTCGGGCTCATCCATGCCGGATGAGGCATGTATGGATTATTCAATCTTTTCATCTTTTTGGAAATTCAAAGCATCCGGTCGATCCGTTCTTTGAATACACTTCAATTCCTCTTTCACACAATACCCGAGGGGTGGGGGTTAAAGGTTCGGATACGAATGTATCATCATTCGTGTCCAAGTTTTCATTCGGACATCATCGGGTCCGTCATCCCGGTATACGAGCTAGAAGTGGGTTCCGAGATCCCATGGGAAGTAGGCATTGTACTGCAGGGGCCCCGATAGAAGCAGAAAGCTCCATGCGGTCCTTCCACCGGATGCGAACGCAAACGGGGCCGCCCACATGAGGTACCACGGGTGGTACTGTGCGGATACGAGCAGGAGGAGAAGGATGACCATCGTGATGGTGGATGGAAGGTTCCACCCGGGTATGAGCCATCTCATCCTGTGACGTCGTCTCTTCGGTCCAGCGTCCCTTCTCGACGTCAAGATGATCCGAAAAGAGAGAAGTATGAATGCAAGGGATGCAAGGATCGAGAGGACGCCTGCTGCGGAGATCAGGGGTCCCGTGGTATCAGCAAGGATCACGATCACGGTTGAACCGGTGGGTACAAGGGACAGGGAGGCCAATCCCAGCAGAACGGGTGTGACTCCCCTCCTGGAGCCGTGCATACCCGATATGACAATGAGCACCCATCCCGCAGCAAGAACCGCAATGGAGAGCAGGAACGAGGACATGAGGGGGATCCCCCAGACGGACAGCCCCAGGTCCAGGACATATCTCAATGAGAGGGAGACCCCCCATCCTGAGGATTGGTAGGAGAGGTATTCCAGGATGCCGCCCGGGTCCGATATCATGAACGGCAGGGTCGAAAGCAGGGGAACGGAGATGAAACCCGGAAGAAGCATCCACCTTGAGCGCCTGGAGCTGCTGCCGAGGAAGAAAAGGGGTATGAGAAAAAGAGGGAACATCTTCAGAGCGAATCCCGCCCCCAGGAAGACCCCGGAAGAGAATGTCCTGCCCGAAACGAGTCCCATGTATGCCAAAAGAACGAGGACCATAACAACGGGATCGAAGTGGCCGGAAAGTCCGACCTCGAGGAATGCCAGGGGCCACAATGCATAGGCGAAGGCCCCCGTTCTCCATCCGAATCCCGAGAGGTTCGCTTCCTTCGACCTCTCTCCGATCATGTACATCAGCGGCGGGATCAGCGAGTTGAAGACCACGAACACTGCCCTGAAGGAGATTGGGGAGGGGCCGAACAGGGTTGATACGAGCCCCACCATCCATACGTAGAGCGGGGGTTTGTTCACTTCGAAGTCGCGGTAGGGGATAAGCCCTTCACGGAGCGCCTCGCCCCGGAACTGGAGCCTCAGGATGTCCTGGGAGAAGTTGGGGTCCTCAAGGAGAAGCAGGAGCTGGATGATGAGGGGAAGGAAGAATAGAACGAGAAGGGTCCACCCTTTTCCCTTGGAATGGAGTTCGGTGATGAAACCGGATCTGAGAGCGGACAGGATGCAGAGGAAGAAGACTGCGAGGTCCGCTGCGGCAAGGAGATGGAAGAGGCCCCATGTCCAGGAGGCCATGACCGTCATGAAAAAGAGCAGAAGGTGAAGAATGAAGGAGATCTCGAACACACGTCTTCTCTCCGACATCCGAGTCAGGAAATCCCCCAAACGCCGGGTGGTGTCCGCGAGGGAAGATCGATGATCCGGTGCGGTGTACCGTTCATTCATGCCCGATGAGATGGATGTGTCAGGTGCAGCTTCCTCTTCCATCGGAACCGTGTAGGTTATGTCGGTAGAAAAGGATTGCCTATATCCGGTCGTTCGGGGGGATCGATTTCACAGGGCCCAGTTCTTCTGGGCAAGTTCGAGGAACTTCGTTTTCTCGTCGGCGGACATGACGCTCGTCACGACGTCAACATCCCCCTCATCGGCCAGAGCTTCCCTGATCATGGCCTCCAGCTGTCCCCTGATTGGTATCTCGGCAAAAGGTACCTTCATCTCGACCGAGAGCTTCCCGTCGGTCCGGTCGATCCTCCCTATCATCCCGAGCTCCACGAGGCTGCTGTTGATCTCCGGATGCTTCACAAGTGAGAGCTTCTCCAGTGTTTCCTTCATATAATTCCCCTGATATGTTGAGCGATCGGGGTATAATAATAATTTCCCGAATCCTCGAGGTGGGGACCTTCCGGCCCCGATGACCGCGAACGATCCCTCCCCGTATCCCTCCTTGAACGATTCGACCTCATCTACGGATTCGGATCCCCTGAAAATCGTCATGTTGGATTTGAGATCCGTGAAACCCCTTATGGAAAAAAGCTCGTTTCACGAATTCCCGTGGCCGTGCATGAAAAGGAGGGTGATCATATCCGAATTATCTCCCTATCCTTATTCGATCCCCTGTTCATCTGTTCGGATATCAGGTTCGACCGATCCCTCAATCTTTCCAGTGCATTCCGGATGTTGGTTTCATTTGAGACCACGATACAGTATTTCTTTCTCATGCGGATTATATTTTTGCCCATTGCACAACAGAGCAGAACATGTGCGTCCTTGAGGATCTCCGAGACCGACCTTGCTTTTTCGGGGTCCCCATGTTCCCTCTCTTCCGGAGATGTGTTTTCAACCTTCCTGATAAATGTGATGGTTCCGGTATCCATGTCGATATCGTATATCATGTATATCTTGGCAGACCCGAAGTGTCCGCTGATCAGAGTTTCCTCATCATCCGTTGCACAAGCGATCCTTATCTTGCCTGTCATCGAGATACCCCTTTCCCTTGTAATCATTGTTTCTCTTCATGGAGGTCCGGACGTCAATTGGGCAATTCTTCCGCCTCAAATGCTTCATTCATCTCCATTTCGTGGACCACCCAGGATGATATTATCGTAGATCACTCCCCGTTGGGATGAGGTGCAATACCCGGTTCATTAAAAAACCTTGCTTTCGCTGATGTTACCTTGAATTCGGTGAAATACACGGGCGGACTCTATCTGATGCGCTTCATCCGGTATGTCCTGTATCCTGTCAGGACCTTCATGGAACCCAGCTCGCGGATCTCCGAATCGAGATCGTGATCGCCGGTGTCGACCCTCAGAGCATCGGTCCTCTCGAGTTTCTGGGGGACCGAAACGACCAGTATGTTCTCTACACCTATCCTTCTTACAACCTCGGGACTTATCTGAAGATTCCCCCTCCCCAGAAAGAATCCCTGCCCACCGATCGGGGACACGATTATCCGTATCGGGGCGTCTCCCTGCTGTTCGATGAGTTCGAGAAGGCCCCTCTCGTCAAGGTCCCTGCCAACCTGTTCTCTCCCCTTTATGGCATCAACACCCAGATGGGTCTTCTCGATACCCAGTTCCTCCCCGATCCTCTTCAGGGTCCCGCCAGGTCCCAGAATGAAAAGGGTGTCGGGTTCCTCCTCCACCCTCTCCCTGACATCGTCCGCTATCTCCTCCAGGAAGCTCTCTATCCCCTCCTCCTCGACCACGAACTTTCCCGTCTGGATGAAGGCCGGTTCGTAGAGGGTCTTTGCCATTCCGAACAGTCTTATGTTCCAGTCCCCTTTGCGGTATCTCTCCTCGTCGAGGTCCATCACCTCTCCCTCGCCGGTGGTCATCTCGCCCCTGAGGTAGAATTCCATAAGCTCCCCGGAGATGGAAGGGTCCACCGCGAAAACTCCGGAATGCATCTTCACGCCGGCGGGAATGCCGAACATGGGAACGTCCCCTATCACCGGGAGGATATCCCTTGCCGTACCGTCACCACCGCAGAACCATACGAGCTCCGCTCCCGCATCCACGGCCTTCCTGACGGTTTCCCTGGTATCCTCCGGTTTGGAGCTTCCCCCGAATGAATGGATAACGTCGAAGGACCATAACGGATGCGTGAGCTCCCTGAGAAGATCTTCACCCATGGGACCCGATGCGGTAAGGAAGAGCACCTCTTCCTTGACCCTGTGCCTGTCGAAAGCCTCCTTCAAACGCGACAGGGCCTCTCTCGCCCTTTCGGGGGATCTGGGTTGGGCTCCCTTCCTTATTGCGTCATCGACCACACCGTCTGTACCCTTGAGTCCCACCCTTCCCCCCATCCCCGCTATGGGATTAACGACGAATGCAATTCTCTTCATGGGAACTGTATCGGAGGGATGATTAATAATGCATCGGAAGGCGTCACTCTCCGTTGTTTGAGGATCATCTCCTGCATTCGACCCAGTGATTCCTCCGGTCGAAGTATGCCCTCTCCAGTATCAGGCCCGCTTCCTTCACCTCCTCCTCCAGTTCATGGTGGCCGTACAGGTGGTAGAATCTCATCTTCCTGCCTCCCTCATTCCAGGGAACGAACACGTCTCCCGGTTCGGGACCGTCAAACCCGTCGGGTTTCCTCTCTCCCCTGATGAGGGACATGTGACGTTCGCGAAAGCGGTCCTGGTCCCATGACCATACGGACACCTGAAGCCTGCCCCTGTCCTTCAGCACCCTCCGTGCCTCGGAAAGGGCCGTGATCCTTCCTTTCCTGGTCGGAATGTGGTGGAGGGATGCGATCATCAAGACGGCATCGAAGGTCTCATCGGGGAATGGAAGGTCCTCCAGGTCGCCCCTGACCAGTTCATACCCATCGAGCAGGCCCGCATCGTGGAGATTCCTTTCGGCCATATCGAGCTGGCCTCCGGATATATCGAACCCCGTCATCCTGGAGCCGAGACGTATTCCAGCAATCATAGCCCTTCCCGTCCCGCATCCCAGGTCCAGTATGCTGCAGGGGGAAACCTCCTTCAGGAAGCTCTCCATTGGATGCCACAGGAACTGTCTCTTCATGGAGAAGAAGGGAGCTATCGAATCATAGGTCTCCTTCAGCTCCCGTTTCACGTCCTTCATGTTCTTTCACCGTTCACAGGGCATCCCTGATGGCCCGGGCCATGTCCATCGTGGAGGCGTCACCTCCCATATCCCTTGTCCGGACCCTTCCTTCCTTGATGACGGCGGCTACCGCGTTCTCTATCCTGTCGGCCATCTCGTTCTCGCCCAGGTACCTGAGCATAAGTCTGGATGCAAGTATCATCGCTGTCGGGTTCACGATGGATTTTCCGGCATATTTGGGTGCGGAACCGTGTGTGGGCTCGAACACGGCATAGTCATCCCCTATGTTCGCTGCGGACGCGAAGCCCAGTCCTCCCACGAGCTGGGCCCCGAGATCGGAGAGCACATCCCCGAACAGGTTCGAGGATACTATGACCTCGTAATCCTGGGGGTTCTTCACCATCCACATGGCCATCGCATCTATGTTGGCCTCGTCCATTTTCACCATCGGATAATCCGCTGCCATTTTCCTCGCAACCCTGGTCATCAATCCCGATGTCTCTCTCAGAACGTTCGGTTTCTCCGCAAGGGTCAGTCTCTTCCTTCCATTCTCCCTGGCATATTCGAAGGCGGAGCGGATTATTCTGCGAGCTCCCTTTCTGGATATCACCCGCAGTGTGACCGCCACGTCCTCCGGAGGGAGCTCGTTGAAACGGGCCCATTTCGGATGGTGTTTCATGAAAACCTCCCGCACCTCCTCGGGAAGAGGCCACCATTCGATACCGGAATAGAGGCCCTCCGTGTTCTCCCTGAAGACCACTATGTCCACCCCTTCCCTGATGTTCAGAGGATTACCGGGAAATGCCATGCAGGGCCTCATATTGGTATGAAGGTCCAGGAGCTGTCTCATTCCGACTATCGGGGAGAAATAGACGAACCCCTTGTCACGAATGGACGGGTCGAGCTCCTTTGCCGCTTCATCCTTTGGTTTGGATGTTATGGCTCCGAAGAGGGCGCAGTCCGTACTTTTCAGGAGCTCCACGGTCCTTTCCGGAAGGGCGTTACCCTCGCTCTTCCAGAACTCCCATCCTATGTCCCCTCGGATGTACTCGGCACTGAACCCGACACCGTCGAGGATAATCTTCGCAGCTTCCATCACTTCTGTTCCGACACCGTCTCCGGGCAGCTCTGCTATTCTGTAGGTCATGGTTGATCTCCCTCGGTTTCGATTAATGAGGAATGCATATATCTACCCGTCGGTTCGGAGGAATAATAACCCCCCGCCCCCCAATAATTAATAAAGGTGACAGCCCCGCCGAGCTCTCCCCGAGAGCTCGGGTCGTGAGTTTTCCCCGCCCACCCGTATTTTGGAGTATTGTGGCATGATATCCCATCCTTGCTTACATCTGATAAATATGGATGGGATAATGGTGGCCCCGGGCGGATTCGCATCGCCACAATCGGAGATTGTGTCTGCATTCGGACGTCGTCGCCTTGCTCCTTTGGTCCGAACGAACGAGTTCGAATCCTTCCACCCCGCCCCCCAATAATTAATAAAGCTGGTAGCCCCGGGCGGATTCGAACCGCCGTCTCCGGCTCCAAAGGCCGGAATGATTGACCTCTACACTACGGGGCTGTTCGCCTTGTGATGGGGGGTAAGCTGCTTCGATTATTTACCCTTTTCAAGGACCCTGTCCAGTTTGGAAAGGACCTCTTCTCTCGGCATTGTGGAGAGGAAGAATCCCAGCCTGGGGCCCCTGTCCTGTCCCAGAAGTATTCTGTAGAAGGCTCTGAAGGTCGTCTTTGGATCGATACCCCTTTTTCTGGAACCTTCGTAGATTGTGTTGTGTATGTTCTCCGCGGTCCATTCCGTACCGGTGAAATCCTCCCTCATTGCCGCAAGCGCCTCTCTCATCTCCTCCGTGAGTCTCTCGATCTCCTCGTCGGGGGGTTCATCATGGAGGATGAACTTCACCCCTTCGGGAGCGAACCTCTCCAGCCAGAACCTGACGCACCGGGCCCTTTCCCTCATTCTTTCAAGGGAAGCTCCATCCAGCTCATCGATGGATTCCGTCCTCATCACCATCTTCTTCAGCGATTCGAACTCTTCGTTGAGCTGGACAAGGGTGACCAGATGTCTGTAGGGGATCTGAATCACGGGAGGGTTCGGTTTCTTCGAGGAGGCGGGTCTCTTGATCATGGAGAATTCGAAGGTCCTTCTCCTGTCATCTTCGCCATCCTTCGAGGTATGATATTCCTTCTCGTACCTGTCGAACTCGTCCACCAGATTCAATATCCCCAGACCTGGGTCCATGTCTATGTGCCTTCCCGGCTGGTATTTCGCTATCATGAACCTCAGAACTTCTGGCGGGGTCATTCTCAGCATGTCTTCCCCGCTCACCACCACACCGGTGGAAGAGGACATGGCTCCCTTGCCCTTGAGCTGTATCCATTCGTATACGACGGGATACGGAGGCTCCTTTCCGAGAATGTTCCTGATTATCTCCGACGAGGTATCATAGGAACCCCCTGCCGCCGCGTGGTCCTTGCCGAATGGTTCACATGTTACACCGAGCCAGTACCATCTGGCGGGCCAATCCAGCCTCCAGGGGAGCTTTCCGTCATCGGTTCTCGTATCGGCCTTTCCTTCGTGTCCGCAGGAGCACCGGTAATGTACATATGGCTCTTCCCAGTCAAGTGGTGTGGTTGAGTCCATTCTTCCGCAGGAGCCGCATTTGGGATTGTAAGGGAGCCATTCCCGGGGGAGCTTCCTTCCCGAGACCCTTTCCAGTATCTCTCTCACAGGCTCCCTGCTGTCAAGAAGCAACCTGATGGCTTCAGCGTATCTCCCTTCCCTGTATGAAATGCTTGCTGGAAGCACGACCGCATCGACGCCGAGCTTCTCGATGGATTCAAGGAAGGGCTCGAGGAAATGTTCCGCGTAGGAATGGTCATCTCCAGCGGGTGAAGGTATCTCCGAAAGGGGTCTTCCCACATATTCGGAATAGTTTTTCGGAAGGAAGGGGTACACCTTCCTCAGAGGATCGAAATCATCCGCCAGGTAGTAGAGGGTTGAATCCAGCCCCCTGTCCAGTGCAGCCCGGTGCACGATGTCGCCGGTGAGTATCTCCCTCATGTTCCCGACATGGATATGTCCGGAAGGTGTGATGCCCGTTGCTATCCTGTGTTGATGGCCCATTTTCTCCAGTTCGGAGGCTATGACATCGGCCCAGTGCATTCGACACACCTTGATGGAGACGGTCAAACCACATGGGTCCTGAGAAGCGCCCTTATGGGGACCCCTTCGAGTTCATTGAACTGCTGCTTGTTCACTATGGAAAGACAGAGAGCCGGGGTGCCCTGATTGGCTTTAATGTGCTCGAGAGCTCCTTTCATTGTATTTCCGGAGGAGATCACATCGTCCACGACCACTATCCTCTTATCCTTGACCCCCGCGAAGTTGGACAGGGTTGTGCCCCTAATCTCCTCGTTCATGTTGGCGCTTTTGGGTCTGAACAGGATGAGTTCGAGGTCCATCTCGTTTGCGATGGATGTGGCAAGGGGTATTCCGTTTATTGCAATGCCCATTATGGCATCGACCTCCTGACCGGACTTCTCGCATTCCTCCAGTATGATATCCGTGAATATCCTTGCGAGGTGGGTGATGCGCGAGGAATAGACCCCGACGGATCTCCAGCCGATGTATATGTCCGCAGGGGGCTTGTCGGACGCTTCCCCTTTTGACAGGAGCCAGCCCACCGTCTCCTCCGAGAGATGGAGTTCCTTTGCAATGTCCTCCCTGGAGAGGCCCTTTTCCCTGAGCTCGATCACCTGCTTTCTCAGTTTTTCCGTGGTGGGCATGGGATCACCTTCCTATTATGTTGATTTGACGATAAAGTGGAAGGTTATTTCAAGTTTGCGCAAGCTGGGAACCCCTTCCGGGTTGGAAGCCGGGAAGATATTCCACGATGAACAGTGTGGTATTCCTGTCGGGGAAATGACGGTCCGGACCGTGTCGAATCCCCTGGATGTGGAGGGGGAAGAGGCTCAGTCCGCTTCTTCCTTGTAATCCGCTTCCCTGCCCTTCAGCTTGATGGTCTCCATCACCTCTTTTATCTCCGTCGGATGAAGTCTCAGCCTCCTCTCCGAGATACCTGTCTTGATGAGCACCCTCCAGACCTTGAACGCCTTGAGCTTCTCGTAGGGGATCTCCAGGTTGTATATCTTCCCTATCTTCTTGTCCTCGCTGTCCACCACAGTGTGCTTCTTCAGCTCATCGAAGGGATACATGTCCTTTCTCGGCTGTTTCGGGATCTCATCCTGTTCGAAATCATCGTTAACGATGATGGTGCTGTCCGTCGTATCGAACTTGACGATCTCGCCAGGGCCAAGTACGAAATCCTTTTTCAGTGGACCGGGTGAAATACGAAAGCCCACTATGTTCCATGTGTTGAGGTCCAGGTATATGTCCTTGACCTTCCCGATGGTGTTTCCAACGGAGTTGATGACCTTGTATTTTTCCAGAATCTCTGCCAGCATTCATATGACCTCCTATTTCTTCTTCGAGACCTTCCCGATCTCCGCCAGATCGTTCTCCAGCACGGAAACCTTCACATCAGCGTCCGCCATGTACTCGGTCATGTTCGATATCCTGCCGGTGAGCCTGTTGTACCTCTCCTCGTAGGCCTCAAGATCCAGTCCGGTCAGGATGCCGTATTCCTGTATGTATGCATCCAGGTTCTGGTCCAGATATTTCTCTATCCTTCCGTCCAGAAGCCTTCTCTTGTATTCGGGAACCTCCTCTTCCTGTTCGGTGTCCTCTTCACTCTTCCTTGAAAAGAGCGATCTCAGCCATCCGCCGAACCCTCTTCTTTCCTGTTCCTCTACGATCTCCTCTTCCATAATCATCACCTCCTCAGACTCCCTCCAGCTTTCCCATCTCCTTCTCGACGGACGTCAGCCTCTTCTCAAGGTCCTTCTTCTTTTTCTCGAGGTTCGATATGTCCGAATCCACCACTGAAAGCCGTTTCGTGATCTCCTTCTTGAACGATTTCACCCTGTCCCTGGTTGTGAAATCCCACTCGTCCATGATCTTTCTGAAGTTGCTGTCGAAATACAGCTCGATGTGGGAGGGGACCTGCTTTCGCCTCTTTTTTGACAAGGAGATGAACCACAGCAGTGCAAGGACGAAAGCAAGAACAAGAACACCAATTATTACAACAAACCAGAATGTACCCCAATCGAATGACATCATATCACCTCACTTCACTCCGTACTTGACCTTCAGGCGGTCCATGCGTGTTCTGTCCGTTGACAAGCGCTGGTCGAACTCCGTTCTCCAGAGTTCCAGGTCGTCCATTCTCTTCTCGTATCCCTCGAACTTCCTGTCGAGGTCATGAATATCCGTTCTGTCCGCGATCTTGTATTCGTCCATGAGATCGGGCAGATGCTCGCTAAGGTACTGATCGAGCTTCCTGTTCATGGACAGGGGATGGGTCACGGATATTGCCTGTATCCTTGTCGATATCTTCATTGCTCTTCACCTTCCTCCTTCTTTCGTTTGAACTTGCTTATGAATTTCTTCCAGGAAACCTTGAGTTCGTCCGAGAGCTTGGAGTAGGGGGAGATATTTACCATATCTCCCTCTTCAACGTCAAGGGTCTCCATGTCCTTGTTCCTGAGCGTGACGACACCCTCCGGTGCAAGTCTATCGGATACTATTCTTACAACGATGCTCTTCTTCTCCCCCGAGATGAGAGCCATTGGCTCCTCTACCGCCTCGAACATCTCCATATGAGATGAGTTCAGCCTCGCGATGCCGCTTTCCACTGAGGATATCGCACTCTTCCTGACGGGAAGGGATATGATCAATTCTTCTTCATTCTCCTCGGTCATTTTCTACCTCCAGGAATTTGATAAATAGTAACATCCGACGGGGTTATTATATCTTTCTCCTACAAACCTCAAAAACCCGGGGAACGGGATGGGCGCAGGGAAAATACGAGCAATAAGGACCGTTTCCACAGTTCAAAATATTTATAACCGTGGTCCCATTTGGAGGCTGGGTACGTCCAGTTCTTTCGTTCCCGGAGGTGTATCGCATGAGGGTCGGTTTTCATTCTTCCGCCAGATGGAGCCTGTCGTTGCTTTTGTTGTTCCTGCTGTTGATTCCCGGGATCCGGATCCTGGATGCCTCCGGGGCGGCAAACGGTTCCGATCATCCACCCCTCACCCGGGCGGAAGGTCCCATCGTGAATAGATCCGTCGTCGATATAGTGCTGTACGAGGGATTCGAGGAGAAGACGGACAGTTACTTCAATGCAACCGGATACGGGATGTATGATCTGTTCTACGATCCGAACTACGAATGGAAGGAGGGCCCGGATATCCCGTATCCGCTCAAAGCCTTCGAGGTCCGTTACCCGTCCCCCTACAGCAAGGAAGATACGCCGATCAAAGTGGAGATAGTCACCTATTTTGAGGATACGAGCTTCGGAAGGGTCACAATCTCGAACGATCCAAAATATGAAGATTTCAACAACATCATATATGGCCAGGAGTGGTTCACGATCACCATCATCGGAAGGAACGGGTCCGGGGAATCCCAGGCCCAGATAAGGTTCAAGGTGCTGAATGTGAACGATCCCCCCACCGTCATATCGGACAAGGCCTACTTTGCGATCTCGTTCAACGAGGATACGGAATTTCAGGGAATAAATAAGGACCATGATCAGCTCGTTGACATATTCGGGGACCTGAAGGATCCCTTCGATACGCTCACCTTCACATATGAGGCAGTGAACGAGCTTGCCGAGAACATCACGGTGCTGCTCTCCGATGACGGCAGTTCCGTAAGGTTCATACCGCCCGCCAACTGGTCGTGTCCCTATCTCCCGAGGGATCAGAGGGAAAGGGGAAGGAACATCGGAGGAAGCTATCCCAACTTCTTTGCCGTCTTCAATTTCATATGCACCGATGATGGCGGATTGAGCGTTGATGAGGACGACAGGGAACTGGATGTCTATGTCGGGCCTGTGAACGATCCCCCCCAGATGACGCCTCTTGATGTTGTGAAGATTGATGAGGATGTGGTGGCCGAGATCCAGCTCGAAGCCCATGATGTCGACGAGAACTGGGATCAGTCTCTAAGATATGGTACGAATCTGACAACATCCGTCTACGAACAGACCGGGGTCCAGGTGGAATTCCAGGAGGACTATTCCTGGGATGAGGACACGGGCCTTCTGAGGTTCAGGACAACAAACGACCTTGTGGGGACATATCAGATAGAAGCCTATGTCCGGGACAGGTCAACCGAGGGTCCGAGACCCGATTATCCGGTTACACCATACAAGGTATATTCCAACTTCACGTTGATAATAAACAACATCAACGATGCTCCCATGGCCCGGATAGACCAGCCCATTTCGAGCTTCATTTACAACACCTCATCCCTCATAGAATTCAATGCGAGCAGATCCACCGATATTGACATATCACACGGAGATTTCCTCAATTACACCTGGACCCTGAACGGTGTCGTCCTTGGCTACGGTCCCCTTCTCCATCGGATGATCGAAGAACCGGGCACCCACAATGTCACTGTCAACGTGACCGATTCCACAGGAGCATATTCCCTTGCATGGGTCGAAATAAACGTGGAAAAGGCCAGGGTCCTCGGTGAGATATTCTACGGAAAGGATCTTGAAAGGTCCTATTTCGACAACGATACGGCCATAGTCATCTCCAAGAGCCAGGATGAACTCAAGATATACCGTGGAGGTCAGTATTCCCTTGATATAACCTCTGTTACAGGAACCCAGAAGGGTGCGTTGTATAAGATACAGATCAGGTTCGATAAGAAGCTCGATTTCCTCTACACGGAGGAGCTCATACAGGAACCCTCTGTGGAACTCTACTTCCTGACGCCGGGATTCAAGGAAACCAGGGTATCCCTGTCGCTTGAAGATGCCATGAGCTATGTTTTCCCCGTCCCGTTCTCCAACGTTAGATACACAAGGTTGGAATACAATCTGAGAGGCCCATCGGCTCTCTATCCACCCATGATAGCACCCCTGGATACCATCAGGATGCTTGATGACGGTATGGGGGTGGAAATAACCCTGACCGTTGTGGAGATGGATGAGCTTGGGATCAGGCCCGATTTCGAACTGTATGCCGTGGCCCATCTCGTGACGACGATAATGGATGTGAACGGACAGACGCTGGAGCAGCTCACTTCATGGGATTCGGCGGGATACAATACAACGATGCCGGAGATCGTCGATGTTCAGGATGTCTCATCCAACGGGAAGGAAAGCAACGGGATACCCCTGATCGTGTGGATCATGCTCATCATCGTCCTGCTGTTGGTAATAGGAGCTGTTGTTCTCGTACTGTTTCTCGTGACCAGGAAAAAGGAGGAGGAACCGGAACCACTTTCCCCTGTCCGTGAAGTGACGGTTGAAGAGGAGATATTCGGACAGGAGCAGGGCCCGGTATATCCCGATGCCCGGCAGCTGTACGGAGGTCAGGTTCGGCAGGACCTTCCTCCCCAGCAGCAGGAGCAGCAGGGTCTTCCACCGGCCCAGGCTCCAACCTCGCAGAATGTATCGGACACCCTATCTCGGCAGTGAGATCAACCCGACCGCCTCAGTCCAGTCATTAGCGGTCCGGGATGTACATCTACTGTTC
>Ga0164318_10001563_pt1 | contig 20497 bp, 24 predicted proteins | sample GuaBasSedimGuay9_FD_113734 | JGI IMG/M metagenome (GOLD analysis project Ga0164318, IMG submission 113734) | Subseafloor sediment microbial communities from Guaymas Basin, Gulf of California, Mexico - Guay9, Core 4571-4, 0-3 cm | ecosystem: Environmental > Aquatic > Marine > Hydrothermal vents... | reverse complement strand
GGAGTTGAGAGTAAGGAGAAGTTTATGTATGGGTGTTTTGCTTTTACCAATCTTAATTACATATTTTCTATGATTTTTTTAACCTTTGGAATGAATGGAGATATATCTATTCCATTTTTTCTGGCAAGAACCAAGGCTGCAACCTCCTCTATTACTCCCATTTTTTCCTTTAGTGCTTCTACTTCTTTAAAAATCATTTCTTTATCCATCCCATTCTTTTGTATTTCTTTGACAATTGAGGAAAAAATATCTTCTTCCACAATACTTTCATCCACTTTAAATCCCAATGGCACTTGTATGCTTTTATAATCAAAATTTGGAGTATATTCATCTCCCTCTATTTTTAAAAGTCCGCTCTCCAGACACCTTTTCAAAAAAATTTTTGCTTTCTCAGGTGTAAGCCATCTTAATTCATAGGACAAAGTCATATAAATCTCCTTCTCGTTCAACCTTTCTTTTCCGCTCCTCTGAAATAAAAACGCAATCAAATTTTTTGCTTTCTCCATTACTTCACCCTAATTTTATCACCTTTCTTTTTCCCGGATAAGCAATCCATATTGGAATATCGTTTTCAACATTTCCCTCAACATTAAAAAGAACCACCCCGTCAAATCCAAATTTTCTTGCCTTTTTAATAATTTTTACATCCTTATCAGCCAAAAAAATTTCTATCTCACACATCCTTTTTATCTCTCTCAAGGCATCATCATCCATTATGGGGCGCAGTACAACTATTTTTGCCCCAGTTATAACCAAATCCATAACGTCCTCTGGATAGCGAGGGCGTGAATCTACCCATAAAAATGGTTTTGAGGAAACTTTCTTATAAATGTCAATATTTGCCTTATTTTTTTTAAATCCATCTATGTCAATGATATACACATCATCATATTTTTTATGCATTTCTTTTAATGCATAAAAGGCATTTTTTTTCTCCCAAATCAGCATTCCATTTTTTATAAACACCATTGGTATTTCATTCACATTTCCACATTCCATTTTTAGTTAAAATAGTTTCCACTTAAGTTTTTATATCCTTTTTTTATTTACTATCAAGGGGAATATGAATATTACAGAAATAAAAGGTATCGGAATTACATATGCAAAAAAATTGAAAAAGGTGGGCATTACAAGAATAGAAGATTTAAGAGAAATGAGCATTGAAGAAATTGCAAAAAAGAGCAAGATAAGTCCGCTACTGCTCACCAAATGGAAGAAAGAGGCTTACCTCATCCGAATTTTACGGGACATCAAAGGTATTGGACCAACGTTTCAAAAAAAGCTGGAAAAGAAAGGAATAAAAAGCATTGAAGACCTTGCATCTGCTGATGCTCACACTTTAGCAAAAAAAACAGGCATTCCAGAAAAGAAAATAGAGAAATGGATAAGTGATGCAAAAGAATTGATGAAAAAAAGGATAATAAAGAAGGCTTTTGTGGCAGAAAAAATTGGTCCAGAAAATGCTCATATACACATAAAGGAAGGAACGGCAATAGTAAAGATAAAGGAAAAGATACATCAAGGCGTGAGCATATTTAATCCTGGAGAAGAAAATAAAGCACAAAATGAAGATATTGCAGTAATAATAAAAAAACAAGATGCCAAACTTTGGTTCAAGGGCAAGTGGTATGAAAATATTCCTCTTACGGTAGAAAAAATGGGGTTGATGGATAAAATAAAGAAAATTTTATGGGGGGAAACATGATAAAAATAAGGTGGCATGGTCATGCTTGCTTTGAAATTTCAAATGACGTGACTATTGTAACAGATCCCCATGATGGCAGTTCCATTGGCATAAAGCCTCCTGCAGTAAAGGCAGACATTATTTTGATTTCCCACAATCACTATGACCATAATAAAGTATGGGTGGTGGAGAAGGAGGGGAGCGAGAAGGTTGAAGGTGGAGATAGAGAAATACATGGCATTAAAATAAGGAGTGTGAAAGCATATCATGATAAAGAGAAAGGGAGCATGAGAGGAGAAATTACAATCTTTGTATTTATTGTTGAGGGCATAACCTTTTGTCACTTGGGTGACTTAGGGCATGTGCTGGATGATGAGAAAGTTAAAGAGATAGGGAATGTAGATATTCTTTTCATCCCAGTTGGAGGTGTATTTACCATAGATGGGGAGGAAGCTTTGGAGATATGCAGAAAAATTCAACCAAAGGTGATAGTGCCGATGCATTACAAAATAAGTGGTTTATCCCTTCCAATAGAGAGAGTAGATGATTTTATGGCGCATGTTGAAGGAGAGTACCCTGTGAGGCATGTGGCCAACGAGATAGAGATTGAAAAAGAAGATTTGCCTTCTTCAGAAGAAATATGGATTTTTACATTATGATACTTTTTTTCTTTTAATAACCTTATCCACTTCTTTTTCTATTGAAGCGTAATGCATTTCAGGATGAATGGTTTCTATGACTGCTGCATCAGCAACATGAGTTGCTTTTACTACTTTTCTTTCTTCAGAAATGGAGTCAACTATATTTTCAATAAATTTTATATCTACTTTTTCCTCGATTTCTTTTTCTTCTCCTAATTCAACGTCCTCATACTTTAATAAAATTTTGCAAAAAGGGCATTTTCCTTTTTTTGCATTATGTGCTACAAAAAATTCTTCTCCGCAGTTTGGACAAGTTACTGGAACCTTTTCCATTGAAAGGATATAGAATAACTGCTATTAATTCTTACGGTATTCTCTTTTTGCATCGAGTAATGTTTTTATCGCATTTTCCTTGCTGCTGGGATATGCTTTTATTTTTCCCTTTAAAAAAATGATGTCATTTCCATGAGTGAGTGTCATCTTTTCTTCAAAGGCATCTTGCTTGCTGAATTTTAGGATTAGGGAGCAATCATTGCTTACATTTTTTTTAATATCTTCGCTGCTTATGGCTGTAAATATATGTTTGCAAAGTTTTTTTATGGAGGAGGAATTTTTTATCATCATTTCAAATATCTTTATTTCATCTCCAAAATAACCCTCAACCTTCCTTCTATCTATCTTTTCTTCCTCACAATTTGAAATGAACGAGAATGCTTTCTTTACTTTTTGCTCGTCTTCAGTCGCATAGCAAAATGTTCTTATAACCACATAATGGAAAGGAGAACCCATTCCTATTTTCCTCTTCTGTTATGGGATTTAATACTTGGTCGTATCTTTTCTGCTCCTTTTCCTTTGTTTCTCAAACCTCTCCCTTTTTTACCTGCTGATGTTTTTCCTCTGAATGCTCTCCCCTTTTCTTCGCATATCCAGTTTATGTTGTCGTCATTCACAATTGCAGGATGACTTCTGTCAACCAAGATGACTTCATAATAATGATATTTTCCATCTGCCCCTACTTTATATGAATTTAGAACTTCCATATTTGGGTAATGCCTTGCTACCCTTTCCTCAGCCATTCTTTGGATAGACTTTGCACCAGTAATTTTATTCACTCCCATTTTGGAAGGCTTCCTTCCTGCATTGGGGCGCTGCTTCCTCCTCCCTCCCTTTCTTACTTTTGCCCTGACAACAATGAAGCCAGGCTTTGCTTTGTAGCCGAGTGCATGGGCTCTGTCAACCCTTGTTGGTTTTTCAATTCTAACAATGCTTCCCTCCCTCCTCCATTCTATTAAGCGTCTCCATTGAGGTGATTCATAGGAAGTATCGGGCTTTTTCCATGCTTCCCTTAGATATTGATAGAGTCCTTTAGTCATTTTCACACCTGAAAAGCAAACCCTTATATAACCATTTGGATGTTTTTGACTTTAGCAATATTGAAATAATATGAATTATATTGGGAAACATGAAAAAAAGCATTCTGCTTATTTCAATCCTTATCCTTTTGAACATCAGCATTGCATTGGCTCCATCTGAAACAGATGTATCTGCCCCTTCCTCCGTACAACATTATAAAAGTGCTTCCTCTGCTGATGGATGGGAAGACATTACAGTTTACCAAGCATGGAACATGACTCAGAATGGAAGCATTGTTTTGCTAGATGTGAGGACACTGGAAGAATACTGGAACGAGCGCATTCAAGGTGCAAAGTTATTCCCAGTTCAATACATGGAAAATTATTTTCTTACAAGAATATGCCTCTCCATTTATTGGAATTCCCCAGTAATCGTGTATTGCAGAACGGGGCATAGAAGCCTTAATGCTGTAAAAATTCTCATCGATTACGGATTTAATGGAGAGTTGTATAACATGCTTGGTGGGATTACAGCCTGGAAAGAGGCAGGATTCCCTGTTGTGAATTCATTGCCATCCATCGGATAAGTTATTTCCCCCTTGCTCTGTTTATTTGCTTTTCCATTGCTTCTATAGCATTTCTCAGGGCTATCCTGAATCCCCAGCCTTCTCCAGCAGCAATAAAAATTCCCTTTGGATAGGATAAGCGTAATTTGCAGTATATCAATGGTATACCATGTTTCCTCTCTTTGTGCTGCTTAACATAAACATATAAATACCCTGCCTCAAGAAACTCTTCATGCTTCCTTAGAAAATTTTTTAATTGTGTCTTTCCCTCATTCTTATCAAAGCCTTCTATCTTATCAAGCTCTCCACAAAACTGTATGAATATTTTCTCTTCTTTTCCACGACTTGCTATTGGCTCAAGCAAATCTTTCTTTGTTACCATCCCCAAAAGTTTGCCATTGGTGGAGACTATTATTCCTCCTATTTTTCTATCAAGCATTTCTTTTACAGCATCTTTCACCTTTGCGTTTGGAGGCATTACAAATGGCTCAGGTATCATTATGCCTTTAACTGGTATTTTCAAATATCTCTTTTTCTCTGCGATAAATTCTCCATATTCTGGCTTGTCCTCGGGAAGTATCACTTTTTCCATCAAATCATGCATTGTTATTACACCAACTATTCTTCCATTCTCCACTACAGGTAGCCTGGAAATATTTTCTTCCTTAAAAATTTTGATAACCTTGCCAATATTGTCATTAGGGGAAACAAATTTTATATCGCTTGAGATGAATTTTCCTATTTCCTCATCACCAATCTCAACTATCTTTTCCAGCAAATCATCAACCTTTACAACGCCAATAAGCTTTTCATCCTCAAATACTGGAAGATGAAATATCTCGCTCTCCAGCATCAATCTTGCAACTTCCTCTATTGTCGTATCTGGCTTAGCCTTTGGAGATGATCTGACAAAACTTTTTACTTTTGCTTTTGGGGGCAGTTTTGCCCTTGTTAGCTCCTTCTCGATCAGCACACCAACATATTCCTTGTCCCTCATCACAATTATTGAATCTGTTTCTTCAAATAGGGATAGGGCTTGTGAAATGGGCTCATCCGCATCTATGACTCTATAATCATTGCTCATGAAATCCTTTGCAAGCATCTTATCACCTCCTTGTTTCCTGTATTGAGAAAGGCTTTAAAAATCTTAGTGTGGAAAATATTAATTTCCGTCAATAAACAATCAAAAGTGGGAGCGCCCTTTAGCTAAAATTCTTGTAGCATTCAATATCGCTATCAAAGCAACGCCAACATCAGCAAATACAGCTTCCCACATGGTTGCCATTCCAATGGCTCCAATGGTCAAAAATATTCCTTTAATTCCCAAGGCAAAGCTGATATTTTGCCAAATTATGCCCCTCGTCCTTTTAGCAATTTGAACAGCTTCTGGAAGCCTGGATGGCTCGTCGGTCATCAAAACCATATCCGCTGCTTCTATCGCTGCATCTGACCCCAATGCTCCCATAGCAATTCCGATATCTGAGCGCATGAGTACAGGTGCATCGTTAATGCCGTCGCCAACAAAAGCTATTAGCCCTACTTTCTTTTTCATCAATTCTTCAATTTTTTCTACTTTTTGCTGAGGCAGCAATTCTGCAAAATATTCATCTATACCAAGTTTTTGAGAAACCATTTCTGCTATTTTTTTACTATCTCCTGTAAGCATGATTTGCTTACTTATGCCTAATCTTTTAAGCTTTTGAATGGCTGTCTTCGCATCTTCTTTTACTTCATCAGATATGATGATATAGCCAGCATATTTATTATCAATTACTACATGAACCACAGTTCCTTCAACATTACATGTATCATGCTCAATATTCTGCCTATGAAGTAATTTGTCATTTCCAATGAAAATGTAATGTCCTTCCACTTTCGCTTTTATCCCATAACCAGAAATTTCCTCATAATTGCTTATTTTTCTCTCATCTATTTTTCCATCAAAGGATTCAAGAATTGATTGAGCGATGGGATGATTGGAATGACTCTCTGCCATTGCAACAAATCTTAAAATTTCATCTTCTGAAAATTTATTTTTAGTAACTATCTTAACAACCTTAAAAACACCTTTTGTCAGAGTTCCAGTTTTATCCCATACAACCGTATGTAGGTTATTTAATCCTTCCAGATAATTTGAGCCTTTTACCAATATTCCTTTTTTGGAGGCAGCACCTATCCCCCCAAAAAATCCCAAAGGAATGGAGATTACAAGGGCACATGGGCATGCTATAACCAAAAATATGAGCGATTTGTATATCCATTCCGAAAAAGTTTCTTCATGAGTAAAGAAGGAGGTAAAAGCTGGTATGCGATAAAGCATAACTGGCACAACTGCAAGCATAAATGCTCCAAGGACTACTGCTGGAGTATAATATTTTGCAAATTTTGTAATAAATTTCTCTGTAGGAGCTTTTTTGCTGGTGGCATTTTCCACTAAGTCCATTATCTTGGATACAGTTGATTCTCCAAACCTTTTTGTTACCTTAACAGTCAAAAGACCTGTTTTGTTTACCATTCCAGATAGAACTTGGTCTCCTCGTTTCACCTTTCTTGGAACCGATTCTCCTGTTAAGGCAGAAGTATCCAGCATCGAAATCCCTTCTAAAACAATCCCGTCAAGCGGAACTCTTTCACCTGGCTTTATCACGATTACATCCCCTATATTTACTTCATCAGGCTCTACTTTTTTTAATCTGCCATCTACTTTCAGGTTCGCATAATCAGGTCTTATTTCCAACAATGATTTAATCGATTTTCTCGAGCGATTTAAAGCCATATTTTGGAGTAATTCGCCAACTTTGAAAAACAGCATTACAGCAACTGCTTCAGGAAACTCTCTTATTGCAAATGCGCCAACTGTTGCTACAGTCAATAAAAAATTTTCATCAAAAACCTTTCCATGGAATATGTTTCTAATGGCTTTCCAAATTATGTCCCCACCGATGATTGTATAGCTTAAAAGAAATAGGGATACCTCCCACCAAAAAGGTAATTTGAGTAATAAAGCTCCAGCATATGCCAATATTCCTATTCCAAGGCTGACAATTTCTTTTTTCATACCCAATTCTTTTTCCTCTTTATCCCCTCTGGCAATGCATGCATCACAGCTTTCACTTTCATTCATTTTATTCTCACTCCATTACATGTTCATATGCCATTTTTAGGAGATGAAGAACATGCTCATCATCCAAGGAATAATAAACCATTTTCCCTTCCTTCCTATATTTTACAAGCTTCATGTTCCTGAGCACCCTCAATTGATGGGAAACAGCAGATATACTCATGCCAAGAACTGCTGAAATGTCGCAAACGCAAAGCTCTTTTTTAGAGAGCGCATAAAGAATTTTTACGCGAGTTTTGTCGCCTAATGTTTTGAAAGTTTCTGAAAGATTGGTAAAAACATCATCATTTAGCATTTTCCTTCTTACGGCTCTGACTCTCTTTTTATTTATGATGCTTATCTGGCAGACATCTTCTCGATTATTCATGGCAAACCTCTTTAATTGAACAATTATTCAAATGTTCAATTGAATATAAATATTTTTCTATTCCAATATTAACTTGAGACATGCTCCCCAAGTACGCCTAAATTTTATTTAATAAATCTTCAAATACCCATGTAGAAAGATACCTTTCTCCAGTATCTGGAAACACAACAACTATCATTTTCCCTTCATTTTCCTTCCGTGATGCAACTTCCAAAGCAGCGCAAAGTGCTGCTCCAGAAGATATACCTGCAAGTATTCCCTCTTCTATTGCTAGCCTCCTGACCATTTTGCCAGCATCCTCGCTTTTTACAGCAATTATCTCATCTATTATGTCCGTGTTGAGGATCTCGGGTATAAAGCCAGCACCTATTCCTTGTATTTTATGGGAGCCGGGCTGCCCACCAGAAAGAACAGGCGATTCTTCGGACTCAACAGCCACGATTTCAATACTTGGTTTAAAATTTTTTAATACCTCACCAACACCCATGATTGTTCCTCCTGTACCAACGCCAGCTACAAATATATCTACTCTGCCATCTGTATCTTCCCATATCTCTAAGGCGGTTGTTTTTCTATGTATTTCAGGATTAGCAGGATTTTTGAATTGCTGGGGCATGAAATAGTGATTTTCCTTAGCAATTTCTTCTGCTTTTTCCACTGCCCCTTTCATTCCCTTTTTGCCAGATGTTAAAACAACTTCCGCGCCAAATGCTTTAAGTATTTTTACACGCTCGACGCTCATAGTTCCTGGCATCGTCAAAATCAACCTATAACCCTTAACAGCTGTAACAAAAGCAAGAGCTATACCTGTGTTTCCGCTAGTTGGCTCTATAATTGTCATACCTGGCTTTAGCAACCCTTTTTTTCAGCATCCTCAATCATGGCATAGCCAATTCTATCTTTAACACTGGAGAGAGGATTAAATGATTCAAGTTTTGCAACAATTTTTGCCGGAAGTCCTCTGCCGATTCTTTTGAGTTCAACCAGAGGAGTATTCCCAATAAGCTGAGTCATATCTTCAGCTATCTTTGGCTTATGAGTTTTCATTTTTTCCCTCTCAAAACATTTTCCTTTACAGCAAATACTTCACTCCTTGGAGGTATGTCATGGGTTACAAAAGCATTGCTCCCTATTACAGAATCATGTCCAATTCTAACTCTCCCCAAAATTGTAGCGCCGGCATAAATTATTACATTATCCTCTACTATAGGATGGCGTGGAATATTTTTAACTGGCATCCCCTCTCATTTAATGGAAAACTTTTAGCTCCTAAAGTAACTCCCTGATAAATTTTAACGCTTTTGCCAATTATGCAGGTTTCTCCTATAACTATTCCTGTTCCATGATCCATGAAAAATCTTTCTCCTATCTCTGCTCCAGGATGTATGTCTATGCCAGTTTCAGCATGCGCCATTTCTGTAATAAAGCGAGGATTTAGAGGAATATCCTGCTTATAAAGTTCATGGGCAATTCTATAATTTGTGAGTGCTTTTATACTGGGATAGCACAAAATTACCTCATCAATACTTTTTGCCGCTGGGTCACTTCATATGCAGCTTCCACGTCAGTTAAAAGCAAGCGCCTAATTTCTGGCAGGCTCGAGATTAAACTAAAAACAGCTTTCTCTGCCTTTTCCTTACATTCTGCACAACCTGTTTCATCTGGAAAGCATTCAAAGCAAGGGACACGATATATTTGCTCCAGCAAAATTTTAGAAGCTTTATTAGGAGCTTTTTGTATCCTGTTTCTCATATCTGTTTTATCTGTTGCCTTTATTTCAAAATAACCTGGAAAAATTATTGCACGCAAAAGAGAAATAGATTTTGATAAATCATCTATGGATGGTGTTGGTAACTCATAATTTGCTTTATATTTTAAATTGTATAGTTTGCCAGAATATAATTTTTCAACTGTATCTGAAATCATTTCACCTAAGAATGATGCAATAGAATGCTTGATTAACCCACTTTCATCTTGTTCTATAATCTTCCTAGCGATACTAATTCCATGATTGTATTTAAATATTACGCCGTAATAATATTGGTGTCTGATGTTTCAAAAGGTGCCTTTTATAGAAAAAGACGATATCTCCTCTTTCCTATAGGAATAAGTATTTTTTCATTGCGGAGATATCTGTCCCTTATTTTAATATATGCAATTGAGTCAATTAGCTTCCATTTAAAAGTTGGTCTCCTCCTAATCGGTTTTTTAACTAATTTTTCCCCCTTCTGTTCAATCCATTTCTGAAAGTTTATCTTTCTCATTTTTTGCCTCCTTCATTACAACATCAAGCATTTTTTCTGATCCTGCTTTCTTGCAATTTTTCCTGATGTAATCCCAATCTATATCTTCATAGAATAATGAGGCTATCCTGATTGCCTGCTCTTTATCTGCCTCGCTCTCCCAGTGTTTTGCTGCTTGTACTCTATCAAATATTATGTCCTCTAATCCAATAAGATATGCGTTTCCTTCATCAGTCTCCACGACAGTAATCTTTTCCATGTTTATGTCTCCTATATCTGCTGGTGTCTCTATATAGAGGTTGAGGTCTTCTCTTACCCACATTCTGCCATGTTTGATAAAACCAGCCTTTTTCACTACCTCATCGAATACCTTTCTTTTCCTTTTGTCTATGGCGAGGTCTATATCCCCTGTCGCATACCAGTCCCGGGTGTAAAATTCAACTGCAGCCCCCCCTATAATAACTGGTTTTATTCCTTTCTTTTCCAATCTTTTAGTCAGTACAGCCATTACATATATGTTTCGCTGAAAACCTCTCTCCATTTTTTTTGCTTTTTTCAAAGGGTCGCTGGTAGCACTAGGGTAATCAAATCTTCTTTTACATCTTGGACATGAAACAGGCATTGGTTTTCTGGGTATCCATTCATAATTGCAGTAAGGGCATTTCATAATAGTAATAATAGTAGTAATATTAATTATTTTTCCTTATCTTACAAAATTTGCATATTTCGCCATAGGAAGGATAGCCGCATTTTTTGCATGTTTTTAATTCATTGCTTTCAATCATCTCCTCTATCCTCCAAAAGCTTTTTGCCATGTTGAGCATTATGCCTGGCTTTTTGTTTTCCACTTCATGCAACCACTTTTTAATTTGGATAGTTGGGGCATCAGCAGCATATGGACATTTCTCAGTAACGTACGGCAGATTGTTGATATTTGCATACAACATGCATTCTTCATCCTTTAGATAATATAATGGCTTGATTTTTGCAACCATTTTGTATTCTTCCTTTCCTTCCATATATGGCTTGTTTCCTCTTAAATTGAGCATGTTTACATTTGCAAGATTATTGAAAGCAAATGTTACCACATCACTCAAATTATGACCTGTTGCAATGTAATCGCAACCTCTCTCAAATGCAAATTTATTCATCAAATATCTTTTAACTGTACCGCATGTGCTGCACGTCTTTTTTTTATTTGCTAAAGAAATGCCATATTCATTTAAATCAATGATTTCCAAACTATAACCTAATAAATTACATAGCTCTTCAGATTTTTCCTGGCATTTGATGGAATAAGGAAAAATCTGTAAATTTATATGAAATGGAATCAAATTTAATCTTAGCTTATGCAAGGAATGGAAACAGGCTGCTGAGTCCTTTCCGCCTGATAAAGCAACTGCTATTTTCCCTTTTATTCCGAATTTATCGACTACGCTCCTCACTTTTCCGATGAAGTGTCGGTTGAAATGTTCTTTACAGTAATACTTGTCATTTATACCCGCTATGCTTTCCCTCTCGCAATAAGCACATTTCATTTTTAAAGAAATATATTGCTCATACAAATAAATTTTTAATAAAAACAATGTTTTTAAATCACAACTGCATTCATAGTAGGAATGGAATTAATACCAAAAATTGGAATAACTGGGATGCCTAGAGTGGGTAAGACAGAAGGTCTCATAAGGGTTATAAGGAGACTGGAAGGGGAGTATGTATTTGGAGGAATGGTAACAAAAAGCATTGAAGAAAATGGAGAGAGAGTTGGTTTTAAGGTTATTGACTGGCTCACTAAAAAGGAGAAAGTTTTTGCGCATGTAAATATGGACAGCGTATATAGGGTGGGAAAATATAAAATTGATTTGAAAGCGCTTGAAGAAATTGGAATCCCTGCAATTGAAAGGGCAATGGAAGATGAAAACATTGACATCATTGTGATAGATGAAGTTGGAAAAATGGAATTGGAGAGTAAAAAGTTTAAAGAGGTGGTAAGAAAAGCATTGGAAGGGGATAAGCCAGTTTTGCTGACCCTCCATAAAAAGTCGAGGGATTCATTACTGCAGGATATAAGAAACATGGACGATGTCCGCATCTTGGAAATAACGCCTGTCAATAGAAATCTCCTTCCCTATAAAATTGAAAAAATCCTGAAAGAAGGACTGTAATGATTATACAGGAAGGGAAAACAAAAATTTTTTTGTCCAAGAGAAAAAAAAGTAAAGGTCCCGGTAGAAAACAAGCAGGCTTCTACAATCCAGCATTGGAACTGGACAGAGATATTTGTGTTCTGATATGCCAACATGCAGCCAGCTTAGGCTTCAAAAAATTTTTAGATGCGTTGGGGGCTACAGGCATAAGAGGTTTGAGAATTGCAAATGAAGTCAGTGGAGATATCGAGGTTGAGATAAATGAAATAAACCCCGCCTCCTTTAAAGAAATAAAAAGAAATGCAGAATTGAATGGCTTGAGTATAAAATTATGGAATATGGATGCACGCATTCTTTGCTTAATGCATAGATATGATTACATAGACATAGATCCCTATGGCTCTCCCGCTCCTTTCACATTTTCTGCTTTTAATGGATTAAGGAGGAAAGGGATGGCTGCTTTCACTGCTACAGATAAAGCAACTTTGTGCGGTGTATACGCAAATGCATGCAGACGTAGATACGATGCTGTTCCTAGGAGGGGCATGGGAATGAAAGAAGTTGGGCTAAGAATACTCATAGGCTTTTTAGTAAGGCAGGCAGCAATGAATGATTATGCTGCGATTCCAATATTTTCTTACTCTCATGACCATTATTTTAGGGTCTACTTAAAAATGGAAAAGGGAGCAAGGAAAAGCAATGATGCCCTTAAACAAATAAAATTTATTTGCTGGGATGATGGCTGGAAAATAAATGGAGAAGGAAAATGTGCTGGTCCATTATGGACTGGAAAAATCTTAGATGGTAAATTACTCTCTTTCATAAAAAAAGAAGCGGATAAAAAAGAATTAGGGAAAAAGGATGAAATTAAAAAACTTCTTTTGATGCTTAGCGAAGAAAAAAATGCCCCACCAATGCATTATGAGACATCTTTTTTATGCAAAAATCTCAAGATAAGGCAGCCAAAAATAGATTTAATTTTGAATGAATTAAAACAAAGAGGTTTTTTTGCATGCAGGACACATTTTTCCCACGATGCTTTTAAAACAGATGCCCCTCTTAAAGAAATAGAAAATGTTCTTCTCTCCATTCATGATAGCATTGATTGAAAAAGAGAAGTTTTATGGATATCCTCCTATCTTTAAACTTGGGTCTCCGAACAAAACCCATTCCTGGACTGTTTTTACGTTTACCTGCTCAATGGTGTACGGTCTTTCACCCTGCCAATCTTTTGTCCAGTCAATTGGGAAGTGGTTAAGATAATCTGTGAGGGTTGTTCCCCAAGTTTCTCCAAGTATATCCTTGCCCTTTTCATTGTATGAATGGAAAAAGTGAGGCTCAAGCCATCCCCCTAAATATTGTATGCAATCAGGTATGCCATCTGGCTCGCTATCTGGTACTTCATCTACGGGACCATCTCCTACCGTTCCATATCCCAAGCCCGTATTTCCTATGGTTGCAATGGAGCCTCCTTTTGCCTGGCTTGTCATCAGCCATCCCCAGCATTCTGGACTCATTTCTCCCAGGTAATATGCCCATATTCCTTCTTTTAGAAAGCGTAGTAGGGTTACATTAAACTGGCTGTTGTGGCATCCTCCAACAACGAGTACAGGCAATTTGTTGCCATTGCTTAGTGCCCTTATATTTTTCAAACCAAAGTCAATCCAAGTCTCAAAGTCATTGTGGGGATGTGTTGCCCATGATGCTGGATTTCCATGACCAGAGAAATAAACAAAGCCTTCTCCTTCTGAAAGTATTCTTTCAGCATTTTCTGGAGTGAATTCATAATCACCTCCTTCAACATATATGCGAGTATGTTCAAAGCCTTCCATGAAAGAAAGGGCATAGTCACATTCCACCTGTCCTTCTATGTAATCAGTCCCAAACTCTTGGTCAGGGAATGAGTCTCCACCAATAACGACCATTTTTTTGAACCATTGCTGTCCGTAGGTATTACTTTCATAAGTTATTATTTTATCAACCATTGTTTTTACTTCCATTTTATTTCTGCAAGGAAGTCTGCCAACATAAACATCTGGATATAAATCCAAAATATCTTTGTTTGAGGGAGTCCATTCCGCAAAGACACCATTTCCATTGCTGTCCCAGTCATCAAAAATTATGTTGCCGTTGTCATATGCATATATATCAGCATAATAAAGGTCGCTGATGTAACCTGTTTCCCAGCTTGAATTGTCATCTAAATGAGAGTAGCGAACAGGTACATACCACTTAAATCTCTGTCCTTTCATTCCACCAACCAACAAAACATATTTTATTCCCCATTCCTCTATTGCATCTTTAATGAAGTATTTTATCTTCTCAGCATCATCCCTTCCTTGGGTGGCAAAATAAGTTCCTCCATAGATTTCATCAGTGGTAACCAGCTTTGTTTTTATTCCATGATTTTCTTTATGGCTGACCAACTCCTGTAAAGCATCCGCAAATTTTTCTGGTGATATGATTAACAAATCATATTCATCATTTAAATTTAGAGGTTTTTTCAATTCATATTTTATCTTTATTTCAAAATTCTCTGGATATTCCAGAATATTCAATGAAGGAAAATATTTCAATGGATAAATTTCCATGGACAAAAATATGACATGCTCATTATTCTCCAATCCCACTCCAATCTGGTAATTATACCACTTCTCTGGATATGGAGTGTTGTTAGCATAAATCTTTCCATCCTCTTCTAACTTTACCTCATGATATTTTTTATCCAGTGGAATTGGCATTGGTGCAGGCAAAATTTTCTTTGCTATTTTCATGGTTTGAATGTTGTATGGTATGCATTCAATGCTTTCAATTTTTGTTCCTAAAGGAAAAGTAAAAGTTTTTTGGAAAACAGGTAACATTGGACATCCAGGATTTCTTAAAAAAGAATTTTCTTGTTTAATGCTTGCAAATGCATATTTTTCGTTAGCGGTTATTGCAGGCTGAGAAATTTCCAGAGAGAATCGTATGCCCTCATTTTTTTCTTCTAATTCAAATGAATTATTTCTTTCTTCCGCCTGCTTACCAGCATACGTGCCAGCTAAACTGCTACTCAACACAAATATTCCTATCACCAAAATTACCGTTATCTCTTTTCTCATGATTATCCTCCACACATGATAATGCAATATTCCCTCTTAATATTATCGATTTCATTCTGCAAAAGGGGACAACGAAAATTCGAGGAGAATTTTGCAATTTATCATTTTTTATATATAAGAAATGAGTCAACCAAGACAGCGATTATGCCCGTCAGAAAAACCATATCAAAGATTGCTCCTCCTCCTATTGATGCCTCCGTTAACCTTGGGGCATGAATGCGAAGCATCTCTGGTAAATGAAAAAAATCTGCTCCGATGAGTACGCCCAATGTGCCGGTTACATAAGCAAGAGGAGCAGCATTTCTAGGCTTTTTGTAGGAGGCGAAAATTGAGAGAACACTTGCAACCAAAGGAGGGATAAGCCATAGGGGGAATGTTGAAGTAATACCCTCTGCCGTCACATCTGTCACATTATATGAAAAAAAGGAGACAATGGCAATGCCAATTATTGCACTTCCAATAAACTTCTTTTTGGCAATCAAATAAAGGCTTATCATAATTGGAATAAGTGCTCCCCCAACATTTATTGCAATTATCCATTTTTTGTAGATTAGTAAAGGAATGTCAACTAAGCCAAATACAAAAGAGCCGAAAACAATAATGCTTGCTTCAAGACGTGTAAATCCCACTTCTACAAAAACATGACAAAGGATGGAATATATAATATACATAAAAATGGAAATAAAGAAGAGGACAATGAGACCGAAGGGAAGCATAAGGAGGTAATGTAACTCCTAATAAAATATTTTTTATTTTCCTTATAACCTATGTATGGCAAAAGCCATTAAATAAGGCTTAAGTATCTTATTTATCATTAAATTTGTGGAAAAATGAAAAAGAGTTGGCATGAAAAATTGATGGATAGTAAGGATTTGCCAAAGGTAGAAAAAATTACAGCTAAGATGGCTGGGAGATGGGGTACGAAAGCTGGTGATACAGTAGTAATTCCTGCTCCCATAGAAGTGGATGAGATTATGAGGAAAGTTCCTATGGGAAAAGTCATTACCATCAATGAGATTCGCTCAGCACTTGCTAATAAGCACAATGCAACCATTGCCTGTCCTATAACCACTGGAATTTTTGCCCGCATTGCAGCTGAGGCAGCAGCAGAAGAAAAGGCAGAGGGAAAGAAAGATATTACTCCCTACTGGCGAACACTGAAATCTGGTGGAGTAATAAATGAAAAATATCCAGGCGGGATAGAATATCAAAAGAATCTCTTGGAGAAGGAAGGTCATAAAATAATTCAAAAAGGTAAAAAATATTTTGTTGCTGATTTTGAAAAATATTTAGTGAAATTATGAATACGGGCTAATGAATGTCTAGAAATTCATAAACGAACTCGCCTAACTAATAAAATCAATGCAATTGCTGTAATTGTAAAGATGATTTCAAATCCTGGCGTTTTTTTCTTTATTTGTTTTAAAAGTTTATATTCATCCCAAACTCCATCATTATTTTTATCAATATCTATCCTTACTTTGCTTTTACTTAAATTATCCCATGAAGTTGGTGAAATAAGATGTTTTTCTTTCTTTCCGAGGTGAATATCCTTATATTCAAATTTTTGTTTTTCCTTGCCAATCGTCTCTATTCTAATATCATAGGATGTTTCATCGCCATTGTTAATGATAGTAACATTATTCCCATTTTCATCAGCAATGAAAGTAATATTCCCATTACCATTTGTTTCTATGTTGCTCAGCAAAAATATCCTTCCAGACTCATTGAATTCTTTAATCATTTTGTAGCCAAATTTTTTTGAGTTATGGGTTAAAAAATTTGTAGATAAATTTTTGGAATCAATGCTTATGGTATCGAAAGAGCCGTTGAATGAATCTGTTATAAGACCAGCCATTAAATCTTCTGTTGGCATGAAATAGAAAGTATAATTTCCTTCATTTATTCCATAAATATCAAAATCATATGTATTGTTGAGGGAAGCATAACCTATGTAGAAACTGTCATTCGTGCCTGCAAAGGATGGAATTAAAGAGCAATCTCTTATGCTTGTCTCAGCATCAGTATTTATATCTCCTTCTGGTGTAAACATTGTTTTTCCCTCTTCATCTGTCACTTGGCTTATGTTGGCGGTTCCTCCAAATATCAATCCAAATAATGAAGCAGTTCCAAGGACGGACAGTTCTGGAATGTCTAATGCTCCTGGCAAGTTTGGATCTCCATGCAAAATTTTCCATGGAACAGCATATATTTTCCCATTTTTCCATACTAATTTTTTAGTTTTATTACCTTCCTTCTCATAACCCATGAAAAATGTCCATGAATTATCCTTACTTAAGTCAACATATATTGAACTGTTGCTGTCGCTTTCCTCTTTATAATTGAAGGGTTTATTTGGATCATAAACCCTTATCAATGCCCTTCCATCTGGCAAATATTCTATTGCATATGGAACAACTGCATGTCCATGATGATGGTAACTCATGCAAATAATCAAAGGCTCGGGATTTTTACCACTCTCCAAATCATCAACATAATCTTCAACATCATCAACAACTTCTTTTGCCCATTCCCCATAATTCCAAGTAACCTCCATCGCACATCTCCTTATAAATTCCATGCTAATCTGCCACCAGTGCTGCTTCTCTATGTATTCATCCAATGCTTCATCTGGTTGGCATAAATCCGAGTTTCTTTCTTCTGCATGTGGTAAATTTGGATATTCTTCAAAGCATGTTCTTGCATAATCTTCTGCAATATTATTTGATGTCATACACATTCCAAAGCACATTGCTTCTGACATCCTTCCCTTTCCGAAACTCCATATTGAATATGGTATGGGGCGGGGCAAATGAACATCTCCAAAGAAACAGCATTCCCAGTCTCCAAAGAAATCGACAAAATTTTCCCATGAAATGCCGTCTGTACCAAAATTGCCAAATTTGAAGCCTCTGTCCCTTCTAAACATGTATCTATGTATTGAAAATTCATGGGTTGCAGTAGCTTTATTTCCATCTATGAAAAAGGTTACAGTAATGTTGCCCATAATTGTTGATTCTCCGGGGTTAAAAACACTTTTCCATGCATCAAAATTTTCTGGATAGGGTAAAACAAGGGTATGAAATACTCCTCCAGTAGTTTGGTGCACAGTATAGATGTCATTTATTGTTAAGGTTTGCTCAATTCCCCTTGCTTCAATTTTCACAGTGAGCCATCCTTTTAATGTATCCAAAGGATATTCTGGAAGTCCTTCCACGCCTACAATAAATTCCTTTCCAAATATGCCCCTAATATTCCAGTAACTTATGTTTATAACATTAAGCCAGTAAAAACCAGCAGATACATTTCCAAAGGCATCTGTTACCTCAACCTTTACTCTATAATTTCCTGGTGGCATACCATCATGGCTGTAAAGGTGTACAGTTACCCAATCTCCAGAAGTTGCATTGCTGACTTGTAAACCAGAAGGCAAATTCTTTCCATAAATCGCAGAGGCAATGTTTATTTTGTAAGGCGCCAGACCTCCTCTGAATTCAACATATGCAGAATATGAATTGTAAGCAACGGCAGGTGGCAAAAAATCACCTGTCGTAAGCAATTCTAAATCATGCTCCGGTCTTATTGTAATAACAAAATCTTTTATGGTATGAAGTCCTATGCTATCTGTAACATTTATTTTAATATGTCTCTCCTTTACTGCTTCTGTTGGGGTTCCATAAATCCTTCCATTTACAAAATGCAAGCCATCTGGCAGTGTGCCATGCATTTCCCATGTGTATGGAGGAATGCCTCCAACAGCCTGTATGCTCATGTCAACATAATTTCCAACCCTTCCTTTAAGCTCGCTTTGAATGATTCTCAAGCCCTCTAGTTTCCTCCAGCACGGGTCTCCAAGAGTAAAAATCTCCCCCCATGGTTTCCAGCCCAAATATGTTAACATTTCACTGCCAATCATTGATACGCTATCATCAATGCTCAACTTCATTTTCCATAATTCAAAGCTGTGCCCATCAGGTATATCTTCCATAACTACATATGCCAATGCCTTTCCATCAGGACGCCATGAAGGAAAAATTTCATATTGCGGCGTAGATGTTATTTGAAAAACTCTCCTTGTATTGATTGGACCCCATGCATCTGCAATGTATATATCTGATTTTCCTCCATATTCCATATTGCATGCAAACCACTTTCCATCTGGAGACCAGTCAGGATTTCTTTGATTTCTAGTGGTATAAGGGGGAACAGCAGGCAGAGCATTCAGCACATCATCAGGATTTTCTATGTCAATTGTATAAAGCTGGAATTTTCCATTACGATTTGAAGAAAAAACTACATGCCTTCCATCTGGAGAAAAGCACGGTTCCCTGTCTTGATGATTTCCAGAAGTAAGTTGTGTTATGTGGAGAGCATAATTATGTGTTATAGGGACATAAATCCATTCAGCAAGGTAGAGGTGGGAGTATCCTCCTTCTTCCCTAACAAAAACCACCTTTTTTCCATCTGGAGATATTGCTGGCTCAACATCTGGCACATCATTTACTGTTATTTTACTCAAGCTACCCACTTCATAATCTGCTATCCATATTTCTGAGGTATTCCATAATATCTCACCATCTTCTTTATCTACTTGAGCAAAGGCAAGTTTTTCTCCAGCAGGTGTTGCGTATGGATAGCATGCATATTCCTCTGAATGAATAAGTGTTGCCTCCTCACCTTGAAGCCAGAGTTTTATGTCTCCATCCTTGGCAAAATAAAGCTGGTCATATGTTATGCTGAAATTTCCATCACTTTCATCACTTCCATAAGATTGAATGAATGTGCCGCTGCATTTACTAACCAATGTTACTTTAATTTTACAATTTTTTGAAATAACATTTGGAACTTTCCATGTGTATCCTGGTTCCCCTATAAAGACGGCAGAAATGCAATCTATGAAAGTATAATTTTTACCTCCATCAATAGAGTAATAAAGATTTATGTAGGCGCTAGAGAAAGGAAAATCTTCTGAAATCTCCCATTTTATTGTGTAATACTCACCTGCTATAAGAGTCTCTCCGCCATTGGGAAAATTAAGGGTAATGTATGAAGAGACAGAATTAGACACTGGCAGAGGAATTAATGAAATTATCAAAAATATTACAATAGCATACTTCATACTATTTTTTACTCCTCTCATTTTGCCACCCTAAGGTATACAACAAAAAATTATTTATAATACTTTCTCTCAAAATTTAGAAGGTAATGTGCAAAATCATTAAGAGCCAAATATTTCTTTCCATGCTTGGTAGCCTAACTTTTCCGTTCCATCTCT
>Ga0164318_10001562_pt1 | contig 20497 bp, 18 predicted proteins | sample GuaBasSedimGuay9_FD_113734 | JGI IMG/M metagenome (GOLD analysis project Ga0164318, IMG submission 113734) | Subseafloor sediment microbial communities from Guaymas Basin, Gulf of California, Mexico - Guay9, Core 4571-4, 0-3 cm | ecosystem: Environmental > Aquatic > Marine > Hydrothermal vents... | reverse complement strand
GCAGGTGTGGGCACTCAAATGGTGGGAAAAGTTTAAGAAGTTTTCGGATATGCTGGATAAGGCCTATGCCGGTTCTGCTTTTCTCGGAGAACTATACACCTGTTCTTCCCTGATGACGGAATGTGGGGAACTATTCATTCACACAAATCGGGCCATTGGTGCGGTAGACGACCCACTGGTGCGGGAAAGGCATTTAATTCTTCCTGTTGCTTATGCTGGAGAGTCGGCCAACGGCAAGCATTCTGCGCCTCCCGCCATTTTTCCGATGGACGCGGATGAATTGAAACTCTTAAATGACCGCATTCCAACTGCATCTGTTCGTTGTTTGATGGACAGTTATTGTCGATTTCTTGTCTGGGAAGAAAAGGCAGACTATATCTGGATGCTGGCCATGGACAGGAGTGAAGTGAAAAATTTTGTGGAGGCACGTCAGGTCTATTCGGACGCAATGGAAACCCTGGCTGTGATTGCCGTGGTTGCGGCCAATGGTACGATGGAAAAAGATTTACAGGATCGTTGGGAAGACCTGGTGGAACAACTGAAAAAGCAGGGTAAACGGGTAGACAAATACGCATCCCGCGCCTATCAGCAAGGCCTTCAGCGGCAGACGTCGATGATGGAAGATGATCGCAGGGTTGGAACCTACGCTCGGCGAAAGCCCGGAAAGCCTTTAACCGGTGGAGATTCGCAAGGTATAGCGTGGCAGATAATTGTGATTCCGGGTGCTGGGCTCGTGCTGGTGGTAATTATTGTGATTGGGGGAATCAAGTGGAAATACCGAACGAAAAGAGCATCAAGGTTAACCACGGCTTCCCATGTGATTGAGAATATATCAACCTCTGCAGTACCTCGTCTTGTGATTCCCGGAGGCGAGAATATCCCATTGAAGGGAGGCGTCATGGAAATCGGGGCGGAGTCCGATAATGATATTGTATTGCCTTATATCGGTGTACTGGCTTACCACGCCACTGTATGTATTGGAGATACCGGAAACTGGTGGATCGAATCCCCGGATGGCAGTGATTCTATTCAGGTTAATGGTGTTATGGGCCAGTCCTTCTGGCTCACCCATGGGAGCCGTATCAGGCTGGGTTCGGCGGAACTTATTTTTCTGGATTCTTAGAACGATCCTGCCAGCCGGAGAAGCGACCGAAGACAGGGAGATAAGGGGAGATAAGGGGAGACAAGGCTGAGTAAAGACAGGAGATCAGCAGATATTCCTTCTTATCCATTTCTGAACCATTCACCATGCACTATCTACTATTCACCATTCACGGTGGCGTTACCGCCCACGTTCCGCGCCCACTCAGAGAACGAAAATACCTTGAGAAATCAACTGCGGTAGGGTATTCTTACATCACTGGGAAGTTTCTTTTACAATTCAATGAGTGGGGTGGTTATGAAAAGTCCGATTTTGAAGAGAGTCAGGGGATTTCAAGAGGCGAAACAGTTAATGAACCTTGGGCTTTATCCCTATTTTCGGCCCATTTCTTCTGAGCAGGACACTGAGGTTATCATCGACGGGAAAAAAATGTTGATGCTGGGCTCTAATTCTTATCTCGGGCTAACCAACGATGCAAGGGTGAAGAAAGCCGCCGCAGATGCTGTGATGAAGTTTGGAACAGGGTGTGCGGGTTCCCGTTTCCTCAATGGCACACTGTCAATCCATGAGGAACTGGAGGAACGTCTTGCGGCACTGGTGGGAAAGGAATCCGCATTGCTTTTTTCCACCGGTTTTATGGTGAACCAGGGTGTTATCAGCGCACTGGTGGGCCCCCACGATTACATTATTACTGACAAATTGGATCACGCCTCCATCGTGGATGGGGCCAGGCTGGCATTTGGCCGCCGTATCAAGTATGAGCATAACGACATGGCGGGGCTGGAGAAAAAAGTACAGGCATTGCCGGAGGATTCTGGCAAACTGATTGCTGTGGATGGCGTTTTTTCCATGGATGGAGACATTGCCGACATCCCGCGGCTGGTGGAAATTGCGGAGGCCAGCGGCGCATTGCTGATGGTGGATGAAGCGCACTCCATCGGTGTTCTGGGTAAGCACGGTGAGGGCTCAACCGCGCATTTCGGTATGTCCGACCGGGTCCAGCTCATCATGGGCACGTTCAGCAAATCCCTTGCGGCAATCGGCGGCTTTGTTGCTTCCGATAAAGATATGATTCATTATCTCCGGCACAATGCCAGGGCACTGATGTTCAGTGCCAGCCCGCCCCCGGCCATGGTTGCCGCAGTGATGGCGGCATTGGATATTATGGAGAAAGAACCGGAACGCCTGGAACGGCTCTGGCACAACACAAAACGAATGGAAAATGGATTGAAGGAAATGGGATTTCAAACCGGTGCCAGCGAAACACCGATTCTTCCTGTTGAAATCGGGGATTACATGAAAACCTTTGAATATTGTAAAAAATTGAATGATAATGGAGTTTTTGTAAATCCCGTTGTGCCGCCTGCCGTGCAGCCGGATCAGTCCCTGATCCGGGTCAGCCTCATGGCGACCCACACGGACAAGCAGATTGACCGGGCGCTGGAAATCTTTGAGCGAATCGGCAGAGAAATGGGGCTGCTGTCATGAATGTTCGGCCGGTTGAATCCAAAGCGGACATGGAGCGCTTTATTCGTTTCCCCATGAAACTTCACCGGGATAATCCCAATTTCGTCCCTCATCTGCTGATGGAGCGCCGGGATTTTTTCAACCCGAAAAAGAATCCCTTCTTTGAACATGCAAAGGTAACGTATTTTCTTTGTGAAGAGGACAGAAAAATTGTGGGACGGGTAGCAGCCATTGTAAATCATGCTCACAACGAATTTCACGGGGACAAAGTCGGTTTTTTCGGTTTCTTTGACTGCGAAGACAACCGGGGAGCGGCCCATTCTCTGCTTTCAACGGCGGCAGACTGGCTGAAGAAACAGGGGATGGATGCCATGCGCGGGCCGGCAAATTTTTCCACCAACGACGAATGCGGGTTGCTGGTGGAGGGAACAGACCAACCCCCTGTCTTCATGATGACGTGGAATCCCGCGTACTATGAAGGACTGGTTGAGTCTTTCGGCTTGAAAAAAGTAATGGATTTGTATGCCTATTACGCTGACATGACAGATTTGCCGATGGAAAAACTGACGAAACAGGCGGATATAATTCTGAAAAAGGCGGGGGTTACGGTGCGAAAGGCATCGCTGAAACATCTGGAACGGGAAATCGCGGATGCATTTCAGATTTACAACAAAGCGTGGGAAAAAAACTGGGGGTTTATCCCCATGACGGAAGCGGAATTTACCCATGCGGCAAAAGACATGAAAATGATTCTTGACGAGGATTACCTGTTTTTTGCCGAAAAAGACGGGAAAGCTGTTGGCTTTTCCCTGACGCTCCCGGATTTGAACCGCATTCTGATTAAAATGAATGGACGGCTGTTTCCCACCGGTATTTTTAAGCTCCTGTTCGGTAAAAAACACATTGATACGGTTCGGGTCATCACTATGGGCCTGCTACCGGAATACCGCCGTCAGGGCATTGACCTTCTCCTCTATTTCAGGACCATCGAAGAAGCATTCCGAAAAGGGGTGAAGGGGGGGGAAATGTCCTGGATTCTGGAAAACAACCTGGTAATGAACCATATTGCGGAAAAAGTGGGGGGGCGCCGCTACAAAACGTACCGGTTCTACGAGAAACCGCTATGAAACATGCGTTTCTGACAGGCGCCACAGGCTTTATCGGCCATCATCTTGCAAAATTACTGCTGAAGCAGGGAATACGCGTCACCGCGCTGGTGAGGGAGAGGTCTCGTTTGAAGGGACTGGACGTTGAAGTTCTGGAAGGGGATGTTACCCGAATGGAAACCTTGTCCGTTCCCGCTGGCGTAGATACGGTTTTCCACCTTGCCGGCCTGACAAAGGCACGGAAAAAACATCTCTATTTTGAGGTAAATGAAATCGGGACTGCCAATCTTGCAGCGGCGGTGGAACGGGACACACCGAATGCCCATTTTGTGTACATGTCTTCCCTTGCCGCAATTGGCCCTTCCCCTTCATTGAAAGAGCCGGTTACCGAAGAAACGGTGCCGCACCCGGTAAGCAGTTACGGGGAGAGCAAACTGGCTGGGGAGAAACGCCTGCTGGCATCGAATCTCTCCGCAACCATTGTCCGGCCACCAGCCGTGTTTGGCGAAGGGGAAAAGGACATTCTGGCCTTTATCCAGATGGCAAACCGAGGGTTTTCGCTCTTTCCGGGGTTTGCGGAACGCTGGTTTTCCCTGGTGTATGGACCGGATCTTTGTCTCGCGACGGTTGAACTGGCTGAGAAATTCCACGGTGAACGAAAATCTTTTTTCGTGGCATATCAAAAGTTCTTTTCATGGGGTGAATTCCGGGAAGCGGTGGCAAAAGCGCTGGGCCGTAGGGTCCGTACCATAAAAATCCCCATGTTTTCCATTTATCCCATTGCCGCAAGCCAGGAACTCCTTTCTTTTTTTACGAAGAAACCGGCGCTGTTGAACCTTGAGAAATGCCGGGAAATTGTGGCACCGTTCTGGACCTGTGATGTGTCTGGAATGGAAAAAGCCGGTGTCGGACCTGCGACGCCATTTTCCCAGGCACTGGAGCAGACGATCCAATGGTACCGAAAAAACAACTGGTTATAGCCGACCGCCTTTTCTGGATATTCACTGCTTTCCTGGTATTGTACAGTGGGATTGCCGGGCGATATTCCATCGCGTTGACGACTGTGTGCATTATGGCGGCCGCCTTTTTGATTATCTGGCTGGATAAAACCTTTGACAATGAAGTTTCCCGATTTTTCCGCTATTGGTATCAGCCCATCACCTACACCTTCTTTTATGAGGCGTCCTGTTCCCTCAACCACGTCCTGTTTTCTCATAATCTGGACCCTTTTTTTCAGCATCTCGACAGACTGTTCTTCGGCTTACAACCGTCGGTTGAACTGGCCAAGGCAATCCCCGGCAAACCGGTAGCGGAATTCTTTTACATTTCCTACTTCAGTTATTACCTGCTGATTCCGATTCTGGGCTTTTCCCTGTACTGTAGCCGTCGGCGTCTGTTCCCTGCTTTCCTGCTGAGGGTCTCGGCTGTTTTCTACTTCTGTTATACGCTGTTTGTGATTCTGCCGGTAATCGGGCCGGACACAATGGGCGTTGCCCCGCCGCCGGGCTATCTTTTCCATAACATCATGGCCTTTATCTACGCCCACGGAGAAATCGGAGGCGGTTCCTTTCCCTCCTCCCATGTTGCGGTCGCACTGGCAGTAACCCTGACTGCGGCAAAAGTCCGCCCACGGATGTTCCGCTACTTTTTTCTGCCGGACCTTGTATTTCTCTCCATCGCCACCGTTTATCTCCGCTACCATTACGTGGTGGATGTCTTCGCTGGTATTGTCACAACTTTTTTTATCTTTGCCCTGATTGACCGATGGGAAAAACACCAGTTTGGTAAAACACCGGCCGCCGCCACACTCGGCAGCGGGGAAACAACCGGAAACGCGCCTGTTTCACCGTAACTTCAATTGCTTTACGGGGTTTTCCGTACATACCGGCCTTCCTTATCTCAACGTTACTTTCTCAATTTGTCACAAAGCCGCCGGATGCGGTATAATCCGGTACCAGGAGGCGCAATGAAAAGAATCGTTACGTTAATTGTGTTACTGTTTTTAATTGGCAGTGTCGGATTTATTTCATACAGCTACCTGACCATTCGAAACGGAGGCCGGGTTTATTTCATGAAAAAGGATACCGGCACTTTTGACCGGGTTTATCTCGATGTCAGTGGCTGGAGTTTTGTGGATTATGGCATGCATCCGAAAATTTCCGCTTTTCTGGCCTCAAGGGGGATTCACAGGAAAGGGGATAATTGGAAGAAAAAACTGAAAATAAAGATGGATTCAGCAAAAAAGGAGCTGGATTCATTGAGAGATAAGGCCAGCGAAAACTGACCGGATTATTGGAGGCCGGAAGTGGCATTGATGGACATCCGGGTTTACGGAGACCCGGTATTAGAAAAAAAGACGGAGTCGGTAAAGACGGTGGATGATGACATTCGCAAACTGGTTGCGGACATGTACGAAACGATGAAAGCAGCTCCGGGTATCGGGCTGGCTGCACCCCAGGTGGGAGTTTCAAAACGGCTCTGCCTGGTGGATTTGTCTGCGGGATCGGATCCGGATCGCCTGCTGGTGCTGGTTAATCCCGAAATCATTTCGGAAGAAGGCTATCAGAAAGCGGAGGAGGGCTGTCTCAGTTTTCCAGGTATTTTCGGCCACGTGGAACGACCCATGCGGGTAAAGGTCCGGTACACCGACTTAGACGGGGGCACTCAGGAGGTGGAAGGAGATGAACTCCTTGCACGGGCATTGTGTCACGAGATTGACCACCTTGAAGGGGTGGTGTTTATCAACCGCATGTCCCCGCTGAAGCGCCGGCTTGTGATGAAGGCAATCCGGAAGCTGAGACGGGAGGGGCAGTGGGAACATCGGCCGGGGGAAGGCTCGGAGGAACGGGCCTGACCGGGTAAAGAAAAGGGGAAAAGTGGAGAAAATTCGAAGCATTTTCATGGGAACACCGGCGGTTTCGGTTCCCCTGCTGGACGCATTGAATGAAATCAGTGATATCGGACTGGTTGTGACCCAGCCTGACCGCGAGGTGGGGCGGAAGCGGAAGATGCAGTCCCCTCCGGTGAAGCTCAGGGGAGAAAAGCTGGGCTTGCCGGTTGTTCAACCGGAACGGATGAAGGCGAACCCGGAGTTTCTGGCACGTCTGAAATCGCTGAATCCGGATGTGATTGTCGTCGTGGCCTTTGGCCGGATTCTCCCGGAATCCATTTTGAATTTACCCACGGCAGGATGCGTGAATGTTCATTATTCCCTGCTTCCGGCTTATCGGGGGGCGGCCCCGGTGAACTGGGCACTGGTAAACGGTGAAAAAGAAACCGGTGTGACATTGATGCAGATGGACAAAGGGTTGGATACGGGCCCGGTTATTGCGGTTTCTCCGGTTGAAATCACGCTTCTTGACAATGCTCCCCGCCTTTTTGAAAAACTGACAGATGTGGCGGTGGAATTGTTGAAAACGCAACTGCTTCCTTTTGTGAAAGGAGAACGGGTTCCGATTCCACAGGATGAGGAACTGGCCAGTTATGCACCGATGATTCAGAAATCAGATGGTGCGCTGGATTTTTCAATGCCGGCAATAGATGTTCACAACCGGATTCGGGGATTTCAGCCCTGGCCCGGGGGATTTGCTACTGCAAATGGCAGGATGTTCAAGTTTCTGGAGACGGGGTTGCCGGAGGATTCTCACGATTCGCTGCCAACGGGAACGGTGACAATTCGGGAAAGAGGTTTGTTCATTGTGTGTGGGGATAATCAGATGTTGCCGATTCTGAGGATCCAGCCGGAAAACCGGAAAGCGATGGACATCGCTTCATGCATCAATGGCGGGTATCTGAAGGAAGGAGACCGGTTTGAGAGCCCCTGAACCTGAGAAAAGACTCACCGCAGAGTTCGCAGAGTCCGCAGAGGTAGGAAGAGGGGATGGGAATTTAAGACAAAGGCACAAAGACACAAAGGAAGAGGGGAAAAGCAAACGAAGCGTGGAGAAAAGCAGAAGCCCATTCCCACAAGTCACAAATCACAAGTCACAAATCACAGTACCTCCTACTTCTACTCCTACCCATCTCAGGCCCAGAGCAGTGATCCTTTGCGGAGAATTGTCCGGTGAGGTCTATGCGGCAGGACTGACACGGGAACTGGTTTCCGGAGGGATGGAAGTTTTTGCCATGGGCGGTGAACGATGCCGCAGGGCAGGGGCAGAGATTATTCGAGACTATTCAGATTTGTCAGTGGTGGGAATTACCGAGGTTATTGAAAACCTGGGGCACCTGAAAGAAGCTATGGGGCAATTGATTGATAAAATTAAAGAGTTACAGCCGGATGTGCTGGTCTGTATTGATTTCCCCGATTTCAATATCCGTATTGCCCGGAAGGTTCGAAAATATGTGGGAAAACTGATATACTTTGTGCCACCGCAGGTCTGGGCATGGCGCCGGTACCGGTCGCGGATGTTGAGCCAGTTGTTTGATCGTATTTTCGTGTTGTTTCCCTTTGAAGTGCCATTGTTTGACAATGGGGAATTCCATGGCCATCCACTGGCTGAGCAGGTGAAGCCGGAAATACCGGAATCCGATTTTCTGGCACATTATGGATTGCCGGGGGGTAGAAAACGGGTGCTTTTTCTTCCCGGGAGCCGAAAACGGGAATATCGGGCCTTAATGCCTGTACTTCTGGACACTGCAACAAGGTTACGCGCGCGCTGGCCGGATGCTTCGCTGATGCTGCTCCCTTCCCCTGCCATGCCGGTGGATGAGGCCAATGTGGCGTGTTCGGCGCTGTCGCCGGTTACGGTGATTGAGCCGGTTCATAAGTATACGGCTATGGCGGTTGCCGGGCTGGCTGTCGGGGCATCCGGGACGGTCACTTTAGAGTGCGGCCTTTCGGGGACACCAATGGCGGTACTCTACAAGCTGAACCCGGTTACGACGGCGGTGGGGATGCTGGCGGTGGTTTCCCGCTTCATTTCCATTCCCAACGTGGTGTTGGACGAGGCGGTGATGGGGGAGCTTGTGAATCGGGACTGCAATCCCGGTGAGATTCTCCGCTTTGCGGAGGGAATTTTTGAAAGTGATGGCGTGGCTGAGCTGAAAAAGCGGCGTCTTGCCGAATTGAAACAACGGCTGTACCGGGAGGGAAGCTATCACCGGGTTGCCGAAAGGATTCTGGAGCTTTTATGAAATTGACCCGTCGGATTCTACATTATTTTCGTCCCTATCTGTTTCAACTGGTGCTGTCTTTTCTGATTCTTGCCACTGTCGCAATTCTCTGGCAGGCGGTTATTTTCAGTGCGAAGCCGGTTTTTGACGGCTTGATGAAGCTGGGGAATGAAGGGCAGACCGAATCGGTAGTAAAAGTGCAGCATGTTGATGATGCGGTAAAGAAACCAGTCAGGAAAATTCACTCAAAATCTCAGGATAAACTTGCATTTATTACCCGGGCAAAGAACAAGCTGAAAAAGTGGCTGGAAAAGAAAGGGTGGATTCCCCATCTGGATTTGAACCGCGCCATTAAGGGCGGGGAAGACATTATGGTGATTCTCATCATGATGCTCTCTGTATTCCTGCTGAAGGGCCTGTTCACTTTTTCCGGATTTTATATCCTCGGCAGGGTCGGGTTTAAAGTGGTCCGGGACATCCGGGACGACCTTTACAGGAAAATGACGATGCAATCGGTTTCATTCTTTGACCGCTACCATTCCGGTACGCTGATTTCCCGGATTACCAACGATGTTTTTCTAATACAAAACGCGGCGACCACGAAAATCGGAGACATAGTTAAAGAAAGCCTGATTCTGGTGATTTTAATTGCCGGTGTATTTTATATTTCTCCCGGTCTTTCTGCTTTGCTTCTTGTGATCATTCCGTTGAATATTATTCCGTTTATTTTAATCAGCCGGGCAATCCGCCGTGCCACCGGCTCTGCCCAGAGCCGGATGGGAGAATTGACCAACATTCTAAAAGAGACGATCACCGGTAACCGGATTGTAAAAGCCTTTTCCATGGAAGAGTTTGAAATTCACAAATTTGTTCAGAAAAATTACGAATTCTTCAAAGCCAACGTTCGCATGGTACTTGCCACCGCATCCTCCTCGCCGATTATGGAATTTATTGGTGCCATTGTATTTTGTGTGGTGATTTTCTATGGCAGCATTCAGATTCGAAATGGGATGATGACGGTGGGAACCTTTGTGGTATACATCGGGGGGGTTATTTTCATTTATTCCCCCATTCGCCGCCTGGTGAAGGCCAACAATGATATTCAACAGGCGGTGGAGGCGTTCCGGAGGATTTTTGAACTCATGGACGAAGAAAACCGGATTCAGTCCCCCGTGAAACCAACGCCTTTTCCCGAAAAAGTGGAAGAAGTCGCATTTAGCAATGTCTGTTTTCACTATGAAAAAGATGACCGTCCGGTGTTGTCAGATGTGTCTTTTGCAGTTCCAATGGGGACCATTGCGGCTTTCGTGGGTTCCAGCGGTGCGGGTAAAACCACGTTGGCAAATCTTCTCCCCCGTTTCTTTGATGTAACGGGAGGCAGTATCACCATCAACGGGGTTGATATCCGGGATTTTGAACTTAAAGCGTTGCGGCGCCATATCGGTATGGTAACTCAGGATACGGTTTTGTTTGATGATACGGTGTTTAACAACATCGCCTATGGCCGGGCGGATTTCCCCATGGAGCAGGTAGTGAAGGCGGCAAAAATGGCATTTGCCCACGAATTTATTGAAGCCATGCCGAAGGGATATCAATCCAGGATCCGGGAGAGCGGTGTGCTGCTTTCCGGCGGGCAGCGGCAGCGGCTTTCCATTGCCCGGGCACTTTTGAAGAATCCGCCCATTCTGATTCTGGACGAAGCCACATCCGCCCTGGATACCGAGTCTGAAATCCTGGTTCAAAAAGCTTTGAATAATCTGATGCAGAACCGAACCACCTTTGTTATTGCCCATCGCTTGTCCACTATTCGTTCGGCAGATGTGATTTATGTCCTGGAACAGGGAAAAATCGTGGAATCCGGGTGTCATGATGAGTTAATTTCCCAAAACGGCATTTATACCCGGCTTTACAACATGCAGTTTGGAGTGGACAGTGGAAATCAGTGAAGCCCTGGTGTCCACACTTGCCTCCGGCTGGCTGAAACTGGTATGGCGGACGGCCATTGATGCCACACGGGTGAATGCGGCTGAAATTGACCGGCTTGCAGCAGCCGGGGAGCCGTATGTGTACGCATTCTGGCACAATCGCATCCTTATGGGCCCTTTTGCCACCCGAACGCCCCATCGGGACGTCGTTCCGGTAGTGTCCGCTTCGAAGGACGGGGAATATATCACCAGAACGGTGGCAAAACTGGGACATATCCATGCGGTAAGGGGCTCATCTTCCCGTGGCGGGAAAGATGCATTAAAGGGGGCAGTGGAGCAGTTACGCATGGGCAGGGTTATGGCGGTAACGCCGGATGGCCCCCTGGGGCCGGTGTACAAGGCAAAGGACGGTGCAGTGGTGATGGCCCGACTGGCAGATGTTCCCATTGTTCCCTTTGCTTACAACTGTTCCCGGAAAAAGGTGGTGAACAGCTGGGATAAATTTATTGTGCCAATGCCCTGTGCCCGACATGTTTTCACTTTTGGTAATGTCATCCGGGTAGGGCGGGACGATGATATTCAGGAAAAACGCTTGGAGCTTGAAAACGAGTTGAACCGCATCACAAGACAGGCCGATGAATGGGAGTTTTGATATGAGAAGTATGACAGGTTTTGCAGAAACAGAGGTAAGCGGAGATGGATTTTCGATTTTTCTTCGAATGAAATCCGTCAACGGGCGTTACCTGGATTGTCAATTCCGTCTGCCGGACCGTTTCGCAGGGTTGGAGCCGGTCCTTCTGGGTATGCTGAAGAAAACGGTTTTCAGAGGCCGGGTTACCATCTGGATGGAGTTGCGAATTGAGGATCCGACAAAGGCAGGTTCGCATATAAATACTTCAATTCTAAATACTTATGCGAAGGAATTTGAATTACTTCAGGACCAGTTCCCCATGCTGAATTTCAGTGTTCCCATGACAGCCCTGTTTAACCGGGATGCCAACCTGCTGCTGCAGGAGCCGGATAGTGAATTTCAGGACGCAGTGAAGGAAGCGGCTCTGGCGGGTTTCGATGAACTGGTTGCGAAGTTCAACGAAGGGCGACAAACTGAGGCTGATTTTCTGCAAAAGGACTTTGAGGCACGGCTTTTGTCTCTTTCTGAAAACCTGGCGGAAGTGGAACAGCAGCGGGAGGGATTCCTGGAGCGGCAGCTGGAAACCTTCCGCGCACGGTTGGAGAAAATCCTTCCCCGTGAACAGCAGGATGAATCCCGAATGATGCAGGAGGCGGGCTTGATGGCGGATAAACTGGATATTACCGAGGAACTGGTCCGTTTTCATGCTCACCTGGCGGCTTTTCGTGCTGTTTTTGCTGAAACCGGGGCGGTGGGTAAAAAACTGGATTTCATTCTTCAGGAAATGAACCGGGAGGCCAATACCATCGGGTCCAAATCAAGGGATGAAAAAATTTCACACCGAGTGGTGATGATGAAAACAGAGCTTGAAAAAATACGCGAGCAGGTGCAGAATATTGAGTGATTCTGCGTTATTTTGAAAATAATTGCTGGAATCGGTTATTCTAACGTGAAAGGACGGGGGATTTTGATGTTTCTTTCCATTGGCCATGAAAACTTTGTAAACAGTTCAAAAATTGTTTCGATCCTGAAACCGGGGTCTGCACCGCTGAGAAAGCTAAAAGAACAGGCAAAGTCAGCGGGAAAGCTGGTGGATGCCACGGCGGGAAAACCCACCCGTTCTTTCATTCTGATGGAAAACGGGATGCTCATTCAGTCTGTAAACACTCCGGCAACGCTGTCGGCGAGGGTTGGAAACCGGGAGACGGGAGAGTTCAGTGGAAATTGAGAGAAAAGGCGGCTTGTTCATCATTTCAGCGCCGTCTGGCAGCGGGAAAAGCACAGTGATTCAGCAGGTGATGGAAGAAGTGAAAAATCTTTCATTTTCTGTTTCTTATACGACTCGTGAGCCCCGGTCGGGTGAAATTCACGGGAAGGACTATTTTTTTGTCAGTGAAGCAGAATTCGAGGCCATGATTGCGGCAGATGAATTCCTGGAACATGCCCGTGTATTTGATAAATTCTGGTATGGTACAAACCGGAGGCAGGTGGAAACACTGCTTCACCGGGGCCAGGATGTTATTATGGATATTGATGTGCAGGGCGCATTGCAATTGATGGTGCGGCAGGACATTCCCCACACTTCAATTTTTATTATTCCACCGGATGACACGGAACTCAAGAAGCGGTTGGCAAACCGGAATCGGGAGGGGGAGACAGAAATCCAAAGACGGTTGGAAACAGCGAAAAAGGAAATCAGGAGTCTCAATTCTTTCGATTTTCTCGTGATAAACGATGTTCTGGATAAGGCTGTGGAAAACGTCTGTGCCATTGTCCTGGCTCAGCGCCTGAAGATCAATCGAATAAAAAATGTTAAGCAAGTTACAAATCTATTCAATATGGAGGATATAGATGACTGAAAACAAAGTGGATCAGCGGATTGTGGAAAACAAATACCGCTACATTCTCATTGCAGGTGCCAGAGCCAATCAACTGCTTCTCGGAGCACACCCGAAAGTCAGCATTGACGCAAAAAAGAAAACTTTCATCGCTCTGGAAGAAATCCGGCAGGGAAAAGTCGTGGTTACCTTTCCCGGAGCTGAAGAAAATCCGGTGGAATTGAAGTAGCGCGGGTAAGAAAAACGTGAAGCTCAACCGCAGTACAGTTCAACGAATCGTCATCGGAATTTCCGGTGGTATTGCCGCCTACAAAACTGTGGGGGTAATCCGGGAACTGCAGAAACGGGGCTATCGAAACATTGAGACGATTCTCACTGCAAACGGGGCTCGTTTTGTGACGCCGGTAACCCTGGGGGCCATCACCGGAAAAGTACCGTATACCGACACTTTTGAATCGGGACGGGCGCTATCTCACATCAGCCTTGTCCAGCCCTGCGGCATCCTGGCGGTTGTGCCGGCAACGGCGAACACGGTCGCAAAGTTTTCCGGGGGAATCGCCGACGATTTCCTGTCCACTGCTTATCTGGCCTGTACAGGGCCGGTTCTGGTGGCGCCATCCATGAATGCTGAAATGTACCGTCATCCTGTAACTGTTCGGAACCTCACACAACTGAAAAAAGACGGAGTTCATGTGTTGGATCCGGATGCCGGTTATCTCGCCTGTGGAACCGAGGGCCCGGGACGGATGCCGGATTCAGAAATTGTGGCAGATATGATTGAATACGCAATGCATCGTCACATTGGCGGCCCTTTTTCTGGAAAGAAAGTCCTGGTTGTCAGTGGTGGAACGGCTGAGCCCGTTGACCCGGTACGCACGCTCACCAACCGTTCTTCCGGGCGGATGGGAAAGGCATTGGCGGAGGCGTTTGCCCTGGCTGGGGCAGAGGTAGAAGTCATCGCAGGTACCGGAACGGTACGCTATCCGGCTTACTGTCCGTTGACCCGGATTGAAACGGCTTCACAAATGCTGGACGCAGTGTTGGAAAAAGCGACTGAAGCGGATATCGTGGTGATGGCGGCGGCAGTGGCGGACTACACCCCGGCAAAACCTGAGGATGAGAAGAAGAAGAAGGATAAAAATGACCTGAAACTGGAACTGAAACCCACTGTGGATATCTTGAAAACACTGGGATCCCGGTATGCCGGAAGTAAAATCCTGGTGGGATTCGCGGCGGAAACATCCAATGTCACCGAATACGCAAAGAAAAAACTGACAGAGAAAAAAGCAGATCTCATTGTCGGGAACCAGGTTGGCGTTCCGGATTCAGGCTTCGGTGCGGAAAAGAGCCGGGGAACCCTGGTGTCAAGAGACGGGACGGTAGAGCCTTTCAATACTGTCAGAAAAGACGAGCTGGCTTTTCACATTGCCGCCAAAGTGGCAGCCATGATGGAGCTTAATTGATGAATGATGCGATGGATTATCTTCGTTTTCTGAAAGAAATCGGAGTGGACACTGTTCCCCGTCCGTTGGCTCTTAAGTTAAAGGCCGCCCTTTCCCCATCTTCCAATCCGCAACCGGCAAAGAAAACGTCCGTGGATGTAGGGGAAAGGTTTGCGGAATTGGCCGCACAGGTAGCGGCCTGCGAAAAATGCGGGCTGGGAAAAACCCGGAACAAAGCGGTATTCGGTGCCGGAAATGTTAGAACAGACCTGATGTTCATCGGAGAAGGGCCAGGTTTTGATGAAGACCAGCAGGGGATTCCATTTGTTGGAAAGGCTGGCCAGCTTTTGACAAAAATTATAAACGCAATTGAGCTGGCCCGTGAAGATGTGTACATTACCAACATTGTGAAATGCCGTCCCCCGGGAAACCGGGATCCGTTTCCGGAAGAGGCTGAAGCCTGTCATCCCTACCTTGCAGAACAGATCCGCCTGATTCAGCCGAAGGTCATCTGCACCCTGGGGCGCCATGCCAGCCAGGTTATTTTGAATACAACCGAATCCATTTCAAGGCTTCGGGGCCGGTTTCACAATGTCAATGGAATCATGGTAATGCCGACTTACCATCCCGCCTATCTCCTTCGGAATTCCGGTGGAAAACGCCCGGTGTGGGAAGACATGCAGAAAATCCGTGACTATCTGAAGGAAAATTCCAACATGTATCAGAGGAACCATCATGGCCGGGATAGTCGTTCCCGTTGAAACCAGCCACGCCCAATTCACGGTAAAAGGCTCCAAGTTTATTGCCGCTGTATTCCCCGTTTCGGATGAAGAAGCGGCGAAAGCCATTCTGGCTGATGTTCGGAAAAAGTACTACGATGCAACCCACAATTGTTATGCCTGGCGAATTCATCCTGGGATTGAGAAATCGTCAGATGACGGAGAACCCGCCGGTTCGGCGGGAAAGCCCATCTTGCAGGTATTGAAGGGAAGTGGCCTGGCAAACATAATGGTTGTGGTTACCCGTTATTTCGGTGGCACAAAGCTGGGAATCGGGGGCTTGGTCCGGGCATACGGAGATGCTGCGGCACTGGCATTGGAAAAGGTAAAAGCTGTAACCTTGTATCCGTTGATTGTGCTATCCTGTGCGGTGTCATTTCGGGAATCGCAGTCTGTGTATCAGACGGTGAACCGGTTTCCGGATGTGAAGATAGCAGGGGAAAAATACGATGGCAACGGCGTCATCTTTTCCCTGAAGCTGAAAAAAGAAAACCTGGAACCATTTCGGGAAGCACTTCAGGAGCATCTGAACCGGGTACCGGAATTGGCCATATTGGAGGAAATCCTTGATCAAATTTAAGACAAAGCAGGATATTGAACAAATGCGGGAACCGGGGTGGATCACTGCAAAAGTATTTGCACACCTGAGCCCTTACATCCAGCCGGGAATCACCACCCGGGAACTGGATCGGATTGCCGAGAAATTCATTCGCAAACATGGCGCGACTCCCTCGTTTAAGGGATACATGGGATTTCGCCACACCCTTTGCACTTCGGTGAACAATCAGGTGGTTCACGGCATTCCGGGCCACCTTCGCCTGAAGGAGGGGGATATTATTTCTGTGGACGTTGGTGCCTTTAAAAATGGTTTTCACGGAGATGCCACCCGGACCTTTGCGGTTGGGAAAATTTCCGATGATGCCAGAAAACTGGTGCGGGTCACCTACAAAGCCATGATGCTGGGCATTGAGCAATGTCAGCGGGGAAACCGCCTCGGCGATGTGGGCCATGCTATACAATCATATGCAGAATCAAATGGTTATTCAGTTGTAAGGGAATACATTGGTCACGGCGTCGGTCGTCAACTCCACGAAGACCCGGAAGTCCTGCACTTCGGCAAACCGGGAAGGGGAATTACATTGGAACCCGGTATGGTCATCACTGTTGAGCCGATTTTGAATGCCGGCAAGCGATATTGCAAAACCCTGAAAGACGGGTGGACTGTTGTTACAGAGGACAGGAAATGGTCCGCACAGTTTGAAAATACCCTCGCCATTACCCCCAATGGCCCTGAAATCCTCACTGCCACTGAAGACAGAAGCGACATTCCCGATCTGGTGAAAGATATTCTGTAGGACGGGAAGTGTTCTGTTTTCAGTGTTCTGTGTTCTGAAAGAGTGAGATTCTCTTCTTTCTTGTTCTTCCTTTGTGGCTTTGTGTGTGGGGAGTTGGGTGTGGGCGTTGCGAGTCAGAGTAAGACAAGAAAGGGAGTGTTCAACTCTCTGCCTTTTTCCGGTCAGAACACAAAATACCTTTTTCTTTACTTAAACTGAAAAGAGGGGAGCCAATCGGCTCCCCTCTTTTTCTTCTACTCCGCTTCAATGGCGGCAAGTGTTTTGCCGTTTTTGGGGCCGAATGCCAGATATCCGTTTATGGGGTATTGGCCGGCAACTTCAATCCAGCCAATCTGTTGCACCAGGTTATCATCCGTCACATAGTCATGAATCTCACCGGAGGATACGCCACCGGCAGGAATGAGAACGCTGACAGTGGAAAGAAGAGTTCCATCCGGCTCGTGAAGTCGTAATTCCACAAGATTGCTGTATTCGGACAAATTCCACATGGCGATAAAAGAATCCCAGTAAAAGGTTTGCGGTGCAATGTGGGTGAAATAGATTTTATTCATTCCCTTGCTGAACAGGTATAGTGTGTCGTAATATCCCTGTTCCTGATTATCAAAGACCTCATATGTTGCCAGTTTCCTGTCGGACACCACGCGGGCTGCCATGATATCAGAACCGATTGTAAAGGTGTCGCCAATGCTGAGAGATGCTGCGCCCTGGGCCGAAATGGTTAACGAAGAGCTTTCTACCGTGTTTCCACTATCATTAATAGTGGAAATGCTGACGGTGGCGACCTCGTCGGTTAGATTTACCATGTGCAGTTCCGTGGTCCCACCGTTGTGTTCTTCCAGGCGGGCTGCCATGTAAGTGAAAGCCTCCGGTACCGTTTCAGCAGGTGTGGTAACCGTCACGCTGTTGCTGGCGGAGGACTGGTCACCCCCGGTGACACCCACGACCACAAAGGTATATTCTGTGTTGGCAGTCAATCCTCCGGCAATGTATGATGTATCGGTTGTTTCTCCAATAAGGGTTTCCAGATCCACTCGGGGGCCAAACGGTGTGCTGACCACGGTGGCTGTCCAGACCTGGTAGGAATCAGGAGCTCCTGTGTCCGGGACTTCCCAATCCAGTTCGACTGATGATGCATTCAGAATAGTAGCGTTCAGATTGTTGGGTGCATCGCCTGCTTTCAGATTGCCTGCAGTCGTTTTGAATGATGTTTTTAGTGCCTGCTGAAACGCACTGTCTTCATCCAGTGGCAATGCGCTGAGCCCTGCAAGGCCCCGTTTAATGCCCTGTTCTTCATCCCCATGGGTGCCGAAGAGCTCAAAGCCGATACAGGGCTGATTTGACACAACTTCCACAACTGCTGTTCCTGTGGGCAGCGTCTGTTCTTCAAAGAAATTCTGTGCTTCATCAACAATTTTGCCATGGGCCGGCAGGGGCCATGTCTTGGAACCGCTCAACTCAGTACCCTCTGCATCATACGCGTAGAATGTAACAGTCCCATCCGTATCCCCGGTGTTGATGAGGGCGATACCGGTCCAGTAGGTGTCATCTACTTTGATGGATGGGAAGAGCAGTTTGCTGGATGGGGTCTTGGAGATTTTCACTCCGACCATTTCTTCTGAATCATTGGTGCCGAACAATTCAAAACCGTTGAGGGGCTGATCTGATGTAACCCGCCACCAGGCAGCATTTGCCGGAACATCTCCATCGAACAGGTCATGAATCGTATAAACCAGCTTTTGCCCCGCAGCCAGCGTACTGAATTCAGGTAGTGTTGCCACAATGTCACCTGCGGCTGAATAGAATTCAAAGCCGATATTGGCAGCCGTGTCGCTGGTGTTCACCAGTGCAAATCCGGTCCACCACATATCGCTGGAATCCAGGTGTGGGAAATATACAGTGTTGTCCACGGCACTTTCTTCAGGTACATTCACGTTGAGCAGTGAGAATGAAGAGGCATTTCCTGCCCGGTCCAGTGCCCGCACTTTATACTGATAGCTGGACCCTGCCACCACTGTTGTGTCAGTCCAACTGGTAAATACCGTAGTGGCAACCGGTGCGGCTTTGCTTTTCTGTTTGAATGGAGTACTGGAATCCGTGCGATAGACTTCATAATAGTCCACACCGGACCCATCGTCCACACTCATATTCCAGCTCAGGGTCACTTCTGTACTGGTAATATCGGCCGTAAGGCCGGAAGGAGTAGTGGGTGCCACCAGATCTTCCACCGGAACGGTTGTGCTAATGGTATCTGTTGGGTCTGACAGATTGCCAGCGTAATCTTCCGCAGTGACATAGTAACTATAGGACTGGTCTTCAACTACATCCGTATCTTCGTAAGTCGTGGTTGAAATGTCCGCCACCAACGTGCCATTCCGGTATACATGATATTGCCGGATACCGCTTCCGCCATCGTTATCCACCGCCGCGTCAAAAGCAATGATGATATGAAAGCTCCTTACCTCCGAGAAATGAAGGTTCGTCGGCGGGAATGGCGGGGTTGTGTCATTTGCCACATCGGGTGTGGTTACCATCGTTGGTAAACTGAAATCCGATTTGTTATCCGAAGTGTCAACGGCTTTTACTGAAAAATGGTATTCCGTTGCCGGTGTCAGCGGATTTCCATCCTTATCCTCTGTGACATGGGTACTGGTTGTTGGGGCAATTACTGTTTGTAATAGGTGATGCTCATCCCCGAAAGGGCCGCCGGTAATGTTCTGATACACCTCGTAGGAGGCGACGCCTTTGTTGTCGGTAGAAGCTGTCCATTGGAGCAGGATGTCCTGGGCCGACTGGGCACTGCCCGTGAGGCCGGTGGGGGTTGACGGAGGTTCTGTGTCAACGGCACTGTTCGTTGTGGTCAGTGTTACTTCATTGGAATAGCCGGATACGTTCCCGGCACCATCCACAGCCCGGATCCGGAATCGATATTGAGTTCCCGGAGTCAGCCCGGCATTGTCAAAGGTTTGTGTCGGCGCGGAAATAAATGCCAGAACAGTGGTATAACTGCCATAATCATTTCGAAACACCTGGTAGCCGGACAGCCCGGAACCCCCGGCATCGGAAGATGCGTTCCAGCTCAGATGGACGGAAGTGTCGGAAGTGACAGAGCCTGTGAGGCCGCTGGGAGTTGTGGGGGGAGTTGTGTCGGCAGTGGTGCCGGCTGTGCTGACAGTCAGGCCGGAGCTCAGGTTGGACCGGTTCCCCGCATTATCCAGCGCCCTTACAAAATAGGTATAGGAAGTACTCTCCTGCAGCCCGGAGTCTGAAAAATAATTGGTTGTGACACTGCCGACCTGTGTTCCGTTTCGGAAAACTTCGTAGCCGTAGAGCCCGGATCCGCCAGTATCGGTGGACGGGTTCCATCCAATAGATATGGAAGTTGTTCCCGCTGAAATTTTGTACAGCCCCTGGGGAATGGATGGGGCAATCTCATCATTGGCCGGTGCCGGCGTAGTGGCCTGGAGGATATTAGAGAATGCCGAGAGATTGCCGGCATCGTCCCTGGTCTGTACTTTGTAATTGTAGGTTGTTTCCGAATGGACCGTATTGTCTGTCCAGCTGATCAGGCTTCCGTCCACAGTTTTTATTCTCGTACCGTTCCGGTAAATGTCAATGTAGTACGAAGGAGACCCGCCGTAGTCAAACACACTGCTCCACACCAGCTGGACATCTGTTTCATCCAGTGGATTTGCCTGAGTCAGTGTAGGAGTGTCCGGCGGGATAATATCCAGATGAAT
>Ga0164318_10001561_pt1 | contig 20505 bp, 19 predicted proteins | sample GuaBasSedimGuay9_FD_113734 | JGI IMG/M metagenome (GOLD analysis project Ga0164318, IMG submission 113734) | Subseafloor sediment microbial communities from Guaymas Basin, Gulf of California, Mexico - Guay9, Core 4571-4, 0-3 cm | ecosystem: Environmental > Aquatic > Marine > Hydrothermal vents... | reverse complement strand
ATTATTAACTTTTTCTTCATTGCTTTATTATATTACTTCTGTTAAAATAAAAAAATCAAGAGGAAAAAATGGATTATTTATGGGAGAGCAGACTTGGAAGTAAATTAAATGAGAAGGTAAAGAAGTTCACCTATTCCATAGATATAGATAAAAAACTTGCCCTTTATGATATAAAAGGAAGTATTGTCCATGCTCAGATGCTTGAAAAAATTGGAATTCTCAGCAAAAGCGAAAGCAAAATTATTATTAAAGGATTGAAGGATATAAAAAAAGAGATTGAGAAAGGTAAATTTATTTTTAAACCAACAGATGAAGATATCCATACAGCAATTGAAAGGAGATTGGTTGAAATTACAGGGAAAATTGGAGAAAAAATACATACAGCCCGTTCAAGGAATGACCAGATTGTTCTGGATGAAAAGATGTATTTAAAAGATAGTGTTAATAATATATTGTTTCTTATTACAAAATATCAGATTTCACTTTTAAAATTGAGTGAGAAGGTCTTTCCATATATATTTACTGCATACACTCATCTTCAGCAGGCTCAACCATTACTTCTTTCCCACTATCTTATTGCTCATATTGAAATGGCTGAAAGGGATAAAGAAAGATTTGAAGATTCTTTTAAAAGAATAGATATTCTTCCATTAGGAGCAGGAGCATGTTGCGGAACCTCAATACCTGTTGATAGAGAATTTGTTGCAAAAAAACTTGGTTTTTCAAAAATTTCAGGAAATAGTATTGATACTGTGAGTGATAGAGATTTTATAATTGAAACAGCAAGTAATTGTGGAATTTTGATGGTTCATCTTTCAAGATTATGCGAGGATTTTATCTTGTGGAATACTGAAGAATTTGGTTTTTTGGAAATACCCGATGAATTTGCTACAGGTTCAAGTATAATGCCACAAAAGAAAAATCCAGATATTTTTGAATTGATAAGAGGAAAGACCTCCACTGTTATTGGAGATATAAATTCTCTTTTTGTTTTGGAGAAAGGGCTTCCTCTTTCATATAATAGAGATTTACAGGAAGACAAAAGGAGCATCTTTGAAATCATTGAAATAACATCTTCATGCCTTGAAATTCTATCTGAAATTATTCCAAAACTTAAATTTAAATATAGAAGAATGAAGGAAAACATTTCTCCATTTACTCTTGCTACTGATCTGGTTGAAAATCTTGTTAAAAAAGGAGTGCCTTTCAGAAGTGCTTACAATATATGTGGACAGATTGTAAAATACTGCTTAAAGAATAAAAAGGATTTCAATTCCTTATCTCTTGAAGAATACAGAAAATTCTCTCCTTTAATAGATAAAAAGATGATTGAAAACTTAACAGTTGAAAAATCTGTTGAGGAGAAAATTTCACAGGGAGGAACATCTCCGGATTTGGTGAAAAAGGAAATTGCAAAATGGAAGAGAAAATTGAAAAGATATTTGGGAAAAATTTCAAATATAAAAAAGGAAAATTCTATGTAGAAGATATACCTGCTGAAAAAATTGCTGTTAAATATGGAACTCCTTGCTATGTATACAGTTATAATTTTATTGTCCAGCAGATAGAGAAAATAAAGAAAAGTTTTTCTCCTTTATCACCTCTTATATGCTTCTCAGTAAAATCAAATTCAAATATTTCAATCCTTAAAATTATGAAAGAAAATGGACTTGGAGCAGATGTGGTTTCTGAAGGGGAGTTGAGAAGAGCTCTTCTGGCAGGATTTCCTCCATCTTCAATAGTTTTTGCAGGGGTTGGTAAGAAAGAGGAGGAGATAGAGTTTGGTGTGAAAAATGGGATATTATGTTTTAATGTTGAAAATGAGGAAGAACTCAATATTATTGAGAAATTTGGAAGAAAATATAAAAAATCAATAACCTGTAATCTCAGGTTAAATCCTGATGTTGGAGTTAAAACACACAGTTATATAAAAACAGGGAAGGAAGAGAATAAATTTGGAATTGACCTGGCTACTGCAGAAAAAATTATTAAAAGCAGTAAAAGGTATAAATGGGTAAAGATTAAAGGTCTGCATTTCCATCTCGGTTCTCAAATCAAGGATGTTTCACCTTTTATTGAAGCGATTGGAAAGGTGAAAAAGTTCTGTTTAAAGGTAAATTTCAAGCCAGAGATTCTTGATATAGGTGGAGGATTTGGTATTCCTTATAGACCTGATGATAGGGTTTGTGATATTTCTGAATTTGGTAAAAAGATATGTGATTCTCTTAAAGATTTTGGAATTAAAAAGTTAATAATTGAACCTGGAAGGTTTATCATTGGAAATGGTGGAGTTTTAATTGCAAAGGTTCTTTATGTAAAGAGGAGGAAAAGGAAAAATTTTATTATTGTTGATGCTGGAATGAATGATCTGATAAGACCTTCACTTTATCATGCTTACCATATGATTCTTCCTGCAAAATTGAGAAAAAATGGGAAAATAAAGGCAGATGTTGTTGGTCCTATCTGCGAGACTGGAGATTATCTTGGGAAGGATATTGAGTTTCCATCTGCACCGGAAATTGGGGATTTTATAGTGGTTATGGGAGCAGGAGCATATTGTTTCACTCTTTCCTCAAATTATAACAGCAGACCAAGGCCATGTGAAATTCTTGTAAATGGAAAAAGAGAAAAAATTATAAGGGAAAGGGAAAAATATGAAGATTTATGGAGAGGTGAAAAGTGAAAAGTTTTTCGTTCTGTAAATCTTCATATTCTCATCTATAATAATCCCTTCAACATTTTTAATTCTGTTTAAAAGTTCAAGTCCTTTCTTGACACCAAGAACAAAGCATCCAGTGGCAAGACCATCTGCAGTTGCACAATCAGGAGCAATAACTGTTACGCTTAAAGGGATATTATAAGTTGATTTTCCTGTTTTTGGATTTACAATATGTCCAAATTTTTCCTTTTTTATTTTTATATATCTTTCATAATTACCTGATGTTGCAACTCCTTTCCCACTTAAATTTATAACCTCTATTATTTTACTTCTTTCTTTTGGATTCCTTATCCCTATTTTCCAGTATTTTCCCTCTGGATTTAAACCAAAACAATAAATATCTCCTCCAGCATTTATAAGGCCATTTTTTATCCCTTTCTTTTTGAGAAATTCTGCAATTTTATCCACTATGAAACCTTTTGCAATCCCACCAAGGTCTATTTCCATCCCTTTCTTCAATATCAGAATATTCCCCTCAATTTTTAATTTCTTCCATCCAACATATTTAAGTACTTTTTTAATCTCTGTTTCTGAGGGAGGGCGGTTTTTCTTCTTTGCCTCTCTGTACAGATCAAGTAATGGCTTACATGTTATATCAAATGCTCCATCTGTTAATTTACTTATTTCTATTGCCTTTAATATTACCTGTTTTGTATCATCAGAAATTTTCCACTTTTTATTTTTATTCACAAGGCTTATTTCACTTTCCGGATTGAATATACTCATCTTATTTTCAAATTCTTTAATTTTCTTGAATGCTTCTTCAATAATCTTTTTGCTTTCTGGCTTCTTTTCTATTTTTATTTCAACATATGTTCCAAGTGCAATCTCTGTCTCTGTAATCAATGGATATGGGAATATTTTCCCAACAAGAAGAAAGATTACTGGAAATGTAAATAAAATTTTTGACATTTTAAAGCCCCTGGTTTATATTATTCTAACCTTTTATTCAAAGATGGGTCAATGAAGAGAATTATTATAACAGTAGGCGGAGAATACCATCCTTTCGAAGAAGTTGGAAAATACCTTTCTGAAAAATTAAAAGAAGAATATGATGTTTTGCTTTTAAATAATACAGATTTTCTCAATTCTGAGGAATTATTCAATTTTGATGCACTGGTTTTTTATACACAGGGAGGTTTTCTCCACCAAACACAGGAGAAAAATTTAATAAAATTTGTAAGGGAAGGCGGAGGATTTGTTGGTATCCACTCAGCAAATGCCTCATTTAAGGAAAATGAGGGATACATAAAATTAATCGGAAGCAGATTTATAAAACACGGAGAACCATGTGAATTTGAAATAATCATAAAAAAGAATCACTTTATTACTCAGGGGATAAAGCCTTTTAAGGTTTTTGATGAGTTTTATATAAGTGAAAAGGTTGATTTTAAGGAGGAAGATGTTCTTTTTTCTGGATACCTTGAAGGGAAAGAGCATCCTTTGGGATATGTGAAAAAATACGGTAAGGGAAGGATTTTTTATTTCTCACCAGGGCATGGAATGGAGACATTTTTAAATCCAAATTTTATGGAGATCATCAGAAGGGGTATCAGGTGGGTTTGTGGTGAATAAATTATTTTTTTATCTTTTCCATTACACGTGAAAGAAGGGTTTCTTCATCAGGTATATTTCTTGTATCTATTTTTGTATGCATGAAGGCATCAATAAATACTCTTATCAATGTATTTTTTGTAATCCTTTCCTTTCTGTAAGGAGCTGTTCTGTTCTTCTTAATTTCTCTTACAAGTTTTTCAAGAAATTCAAGCTGGTCTTCTCTCAGAAGGGTTGTCAGCCTTACTTCAAAAGTTTGAAATTTTGGTATTCTTTCTTCTTCTTTTTTTTCCTTTTTTTCTTCCTTTTTTTCAATGGTCGGTTTTATCCATGCAAGAGGGTTTTTCCCCAGCCCTGTTTTTTTCATTTTCTTTTCTCCTGTTTTAATATTTCCTTTGTCAATTTAAAGTAATCTTCTGCCCCATGAGATTTTGAAGAGAATTCATCAATTGTTTTTCCAAAACTCGGCGCTTCAGCAAGTCGTACATTTTCTCTTATTTTTGTTTTAAAGACTTTATCCTTAAAATACTCCTTTACCTTCTGTGCCACCTCTCTGCATATATTTTTCCTTTTATCAAACATTGTAATAATTACACCTGTTATTTTGAGTTCAGGGTTTAATCTTTCTTTCACGATATTTATTGTCTGCAATAGTTTGGTCAATCCTTCAAGAGCAAAGAATTCTGCCTGGATCGGGATAAAAATTTCCTTCACAGTTGTAAGGGCATTGAGGGTCAGAAGACCAAGAGAAGGTGGGCAATCTATTATAATGTAATCAAATTTTTTCTGGCATTTTTTCAAAGACTCCCTCAATATAATCTCTCTTCCAACTTCATTTACAAGTTCAATTTCCGCACTTGCAAGTTCAAGTTTTGAAGGAAGAAGAAAAAGGTTTTTTAATTTTGTTGGAAGAATTGCATTTTCAATTTCTGTTTCATTCAGAAGTATTTCATATACTGAGTTTCCAATATTTGGAGGTTCAAATCCAAGATGTATTGTTGTATGAGCCTGAGGGTCAAGGTCAATAAGCAGAACTTTTTTACCGAATTTTGAAAGGTAAGCACCAACATTAACAACTGTTGTGGTTTTTCCAGAGCCTCCTTTCTGATTGATTACAGCTATTTTTCTCATTTTCAAAGTTCTGAAGTTATGAAGTATTATAAAAATTGATGGAAATCTTGTCAAGAAAAGCGCTTTATGTTAAATTTCAAATATGGAAATCAGAGGAACAACAAAACTCACTGGTTTATTCGGATATCCTGTTTCCCATTCACTCTCTCCTGTTTTCCAGAATGCTGCCTTTGAACACCTGGGAATTGATTGTGTATATATTCCACTTGAAGTAAAACCAGAAAATCTTGAAATTGCTGTTGAGGCGATAAGAGTCTTTAATTTTGTTGGAGTTAATGTAACAATTCCTCACAAAAGAAGTATTGTCAATTTTATGGACGAGATAGATGAGGAAGTTGAGATTCTTGGTGTTGTTAATACTGTTTGTAATAAGAATGGCAAATTGAAAGGATATATTACGGATGGAAAAGGTTTTGTAAAATCATTGAAGGAAGAGGGGAAGTTTACAGTTAAGGATAAAGTTGCATTTATTCTTGGAGCAGGTGGTTCAGCATATGCAATAAGTGGAGCTCTTGTTAGAGAAAAGATAGGGAAAATTTATATAATAAACAGGACATATGAAAATGGGATTAAATTGAAGGAACACCTTAAGGAAAAAATGAAATTCACAGAGGTTGAAGTTATCCCATTTGAAAAAAGAAATGAAAGAGATTATTGGAAAGAAGCAGATTTAATAATAAATACAACATCCGTTGGAATGAAGGAAGGGGATGTTTCTCTCATTGAAGAGAAAAATTTGGCTTATGCATCTTTTATTTATGATATTGTTTATAACAGGAAAACAGAACTTATTAAATCGGCTGAAAAACTGGGGATTCCTCATCTTGATGGAATTTCAATGCTTATATATCAAGGAGCAATATCATTTGAAATATGGACAGGGAGGAAAGCACCAGTTGATGTTATGAGGAGAAGATTATATCAATTTTTGACTGGAGAAGGATATAATAAAAAATATGGAGATTAAAAGTTTCAAATTTAAAATTTTCTTAACCTCATTCGCCATTTTGCTGATTTCAGGGGCTGTTGTCTTTTACCTGTTTTACAGATTCACAGTTTTCTACAGTATCTCACATCTTAAGGAAAATTATAAAAAAATTTCACAATCAATCACATTTATGATTAATCCATATGGTATTTCAGATAAAAAGGAAATTTCAAGAAAATTAAGGGAAGTAAAAGAAATGCTACCTTCAATCAGTGATATCTTTATTGTAAAAAAGGAAGCAGGGGCTCTTAAATATTATCTTCATATTGGAGAAAACAGAAATTTATTTACCTCTGATATAGATTTTCCTCTTTCTTTCCTTATTCCAATCTCTGAGGTGAAAAAGGTTTCCGGGAAGGGACTGGTTCTTTCATCTTATACTCCTATAAAAGACAGGAATGGTGAAACAGTTGGGATATTGGGAATTGAAACAAAAGGTGGATTTTTGAAAGAGTTTGTGGGAGATATAAGGAAAAATATTTTTCTGATTTTCCTTGTCTGGCTTTCCATTTCTTTTACAGGAAGTGCAATCGCTTCAGAAATTTTTTATTCTCCAGTTAAGAGATTTTATTTAAAAATAAAAAGTATATATGAAGGGGGAAAAGAGAAAAAGGTGAATATAGAAAGTAAAGACGAATTTGGAGAAATTGCTTATTTTTTCAATAAAATAATTTCCCACCTTTTAAGTACAAAGAAATTATTACAGGATTACTTTTACAAGACACTCCATACACTTGTAAGGGTTATGGAAGAGAAAGATCCGTATACAAAAGGGCATTCTGAAAGAGTTGCCAAATATTGTGAAAGGATTGCTTTGAGACTGAAGATGCCTGAAGAGAAAGTGAGATTGCTTAAAGAGATAGCGATGCTACATGATATCGGTAAAATTGGTATTCCAGAAGGGATTCTTAACAAAAAAGGCACTCTTGATGAAAAAGAATGGGAGATAGTTAAAAAACATCCTGTTATTGGAGAGAAAATATTGAGGGAAGTTTTCTTGAATAAAGAACTTCTTGAAGCGATAAGACACCATCATGAACATTATGATGGAAAAGGTTATCCGGATGGTTTGAAGAAAGAGGAGATAAATTTGATGGCGCAGATAATATCAGTGGCAGATGCATATGATGCAATGACTTCTCAAAGACCATATAGAGGTCCTTTCACAAAACAGCAGGCAATTGAAGAACTCTTGAAAAAGAAGGGAACTCAATTCAATCCAAAGATAGTTGATATTTTCATAAAGGTTTTGAAAGAAGAATATAAGGTATAATATGGATTTAAAAGGAGAGGAATATGTTGAGATTTCTCACAGCAGGTGAATCGCATGGAAAAGGGCTTATTGCCATACTTGAAGGGATGGTTGCAAATTTACCACTTTTACCTGAAGATATAAATTCTGAACTTAAAAGAAGGCAGAGAGGATATGGAAGGGGAGAGAGGATGAAGATAGAGGCTGATGAAGTTGAGATAATTTCAGGTGTAAGAGGGGGGAAGACAACAGGTTCTCCAATAGGGATGTTAATAAGGAATAAAGATTGGGAAAACTGGAAGGAAGTTATGAAAATTGAAGGAGAATGTAAAGGAGGAGAAAGATATATTCCAAGACCAGGGCATGCAGATTTTCCTGGATATTTAAAATATAATCTTTCAGATATAAGAGATGTGATGGAAAGAGCAAGTGCAAGGAATACCGCTTCACAGGTTGCTGTTGGAGCAATATGCAAGAAGTTTTTGAATGAATTTGGTATCAAAATTTATAGCAGAGTTATTCAGATTGGAGAGATAAAGGATACATCTGATTATAGGGAAGTTTTTAAAAATTATGAAAAGATAGAGAGTTCTGATGTCAGGGCATTATATAAAGAAAAAGAGATGAAAAGAGTTATTGATAGGGCAAAAGAGAGTGGGGATACTGTTGGTGGAATTTTTGAAATAATTATAACAGGCCTATGTCCTGGCCTTGGAAGTTATATACAATGGGATAAAAGACTGGATGGTAAATTATCATTCATTTTGATGAGTATTCCTGGTGTGAAAGGAGTTGAGGTAGGGGCTGGTTTTTCTGCCAAATCATTTTATGGTTCTGAATTCCATGATGAATTTTTTATTGAAAATGGAAAGGTGAAGAGAAGAAGCAATAATGCTGGTGGTATTGAAGGAGGGATTACAAATGGAAATGATATATGGATCAAATGTATGATGAAGCCAATTTCTACATTGAAAAAGGGATTAAATTCATTTGATGTGAGAGATAAAAGGGAAGTTAAAAGTGAATATGAAAGGTCTGATGTATGTGCAGTTGTTCCTGCCTCAATTATTGGAGAAAATGTATCTGCTTTTATAATAGCAGATGCTTTTTTGGAAAAATTTGGTGGAGATTCACTGGAAGAAACAAAAAGGAATTACAGGGAATATTTAAGGAATATTGAAAAATATTTCTGAAGATGAACATAGTTCTCACAGGTTTTATGGGGACAGGTAAGACTGTTACAGGTAAGATTGTTTCTGAGAGACTCGGAATGGAATTTATTGATACAGATAAGATTATTGAAGAGAGAGAAAAAGACAGGATTGTGAGGATATTCCAGACAAAAGGGGAAAAATATTTTAGAAAAATTGAGGAAGAAGTGATAGAGGAAGTTTCAAAGAAAGATAACTGTGTGATAGCAACAGGCGGAGGCGCAATTATAAGTGAGAGGAATTTTAAAAATTTGAAAAAGAATGGTATTCTGATATGCCTTTCAGCAAAACCTTCTGTGATTTTCAAAAGAACATTCTCTTCAAAAGATAGACCATTACTTTTGAAATCAAAACCTGCAATCCAGATAATAAAAGAACTTCTGGAAAAGAGGAAACCTTACTATTCAAAAGCAGATTATACAATAGATACTTCTTCCCTTAAGCCAGAACAGGTGGCTGAAAAGATTATAGAGATTTATAAGAATGAAAAAAATAAAAACAAAACTTGATGGTTGCTGTATTTACATAGGATATCCGCTTGAAAGGATAGGAGAAAAGTTAAAAGATAAGAAGTTTGGGGAGAAAGTTTTTATATTAACTGATAAGAATGTATCAAGAATTTACGGGAAGGTGGTTGAGGAAAGTATAAAAAGGGCAGGAAAGGAAGTTTTTCTTTTTGAAATAGAGCCTGGAGAAGGTTCCAAAAGTTTTGAAAATAGTTATAGAATAATAAAGGAATGTTCAAAGTTCGGAATGGAAAGGATTGATACAATAGTTTCTCTTGGTGGTGGTGTTGTTACTGATATCGGGGGATTTGTTTCTTCTATTTATTTAAGAGGGATAAATTCTGTTTATGTTCCAACAACTTTACTTGCACAGGTAGATGCAGCGATTGGTGGAAAAACAGGTGTTAATTTACCGTGGGGGAAAAATCTTATAGGTAGTTTTTATCAGCCGAATTTCATATATATTGATTTTGAAACTCTTTCCACTCTTCCACACTCTGAAATTATACAGGGTCTTGCAGAGGTGATAAAGTATGGAGTTATAAAGGATGAGGAATTTTTTGAATTTCTTGAAAAATTTGACTATGAAAGCATCAGGAAAAGGTATAATTATATCATTGAAAAGAGCATAAAGATAAAGATTGGAATAGTGGAGAAAGATGAGAAAGAAGAAGGGTTAAGGGAGATTTTAAATTTTGGACATACACTTGGACATGCAATTGAAATATCAAATCTTGGAAAGTACAATCATGGTGAAGCCGTTGCTCTTGGTATGGTTGGTGAGACTTATCTTTCATGTGAAATGGGGATATGCAAGAAAGATGTTCTTAAAAGAATAATAAATGTTTTAAAAAAATATCATTTACCATATGATTTGAGAAAGGTTAAAATTATGGATATCGGCGAGTTTATGGATTATGATAAAAAAAGGAGGTTTGGTAAACTCAGATTTGTATTGCCTGAGAGAATTGGGAAGGTGAGAAGGGGAGTGGAAATTGATAAGGATTTTATTGTAAAAAAATGGAAGGAGATTGATAAGTTATGGATAGATTGAAGAAATTGAGAGAAGAGATTGATAAGATAGATTTAAAATTACTTGAACTTTTAAATAGAAGGGCAGAACTTGTTAAAGAGATAATTAAGGAGAAGGAAAAGAGGAATATGGATATTTTTGACCCGACAAGGGAAAGAAAGATTATAGAAAAGTTAATGAAAAGTAATAAAGGCCCTCTTGAAAAAAGTGATATAGAGATGTTTATGGAGACAGTATTTAAAATTTTCAGGGGAATGAAAAAGCAGATTAAAATTGCTTATCTTGGACCGGAGGGAACTTTCACTCATCAGGCAGCACTTAAAACTTTTGGTGAAAAAAGTATTTATATTCCATGCAAAACAATAGAGCAGGTGTTCATTGAGGTTGAGAAAGACAGGGCAGATTACGGGGTCGTTCCGATAGAAAATTCAACTGAAGGTATTGTCACACATACCATTGATATGTTTATGGAAAGCGAGTTGAAAATTATTTCAGAGGTATTTTTATCGATCCACCATTATCTTTTATCACGGGAGAAGTCACTGAAAAAGATTAAAAAAATTTATTCCCATCCACAGGCAATTTCTCAGTGTCAAAAATGGATAGAGGAAAATCTTCCAGGTGTTAAAATCATTGAAACTGAGAGCACATCAAAAGCAGCAAAGAGAGTGAAAAGAGAAAAATATTCAGGTGCAATAGGTTCAGCAATTTCTGCAAAGATTTATAAATTGAATATCCTTGCAGAGAAAATAGAAGATTTCAGAGAAAATATAACAAGATTTCTTGTAATAGGAAAGGAAATACCTGAAAGGAGCGGGAACGATAAGACTTCCATTTTGTTTTCAATAAAAGATAGAGTTGGAGCACTCCATGATATGCTTTTACCTTTTAAAAAAGAGGGGATTAATCTAACCCGTTTAGAATCAAGACCGAGCAAGAAGAAAGCATGGGATTATGTATTTTTTGTTGATTTTATCGGACATAAGGATGATGAGAATGTGAAAAGGGCATTGAAGGAACTTGAGGAAAACAGTGTATTTTTAAAAATTCTCGGTTCATATCCAAAAGGAGGATAAGATGGCAGACCTTATAGTGATGAGTGCAAAAGCCACAGAAGAAGATATAAATAGAGTTGTGGAAAAGATTAAAAGTCTGGGATTCCAGGTAAATATAAGTAAAGGCGAGGAGAAGATAATTATTGGAATTATTGGTGATACGAGAGGGCTTTCTGATGAGAATTTTAAATTACTTCCAGGCGTTGTTGAGGTTATAAGTATCCTTAAAGATTATAAACTTGCAAGCAGAGAGTTCCATCCTGAAAATACAGTTATAAAAATTGATGGGGTTGAAATAGGTGGTGAAGAATTTGTTATGATAGCAGGGCCATGTGCTGTGGAAAGTGAAGAACAGGTTTTAAAGACAGCAGAATTTTTAAAAAATAAAAAATGCAAAATTTTAAGAGGAGGTGCTTTTAAACCAAGAACCTCTCCCTATTCATTTCTTGGACTTGGGAAAAAAGGACTTGAAATTTTAAAATATGCAAAGGAAAAAACAGGACTTTTGATTATTACAGAGGTTCTTTCTCCAGAAGAAGTGGAAATGGTTGCAGAAGTAGCAGATATCTTACAGATAGGTGCAAGGAATATGTTCAATTATAGATTGCTCCAAAGAGTTGGGAAAATAGATAAACCTGTCCTTTTGAAAAGAGCATTCCATGCCAAAATTTCTGAATTCCTTAATTGTGCAGAATATATATTAAAGGAAGGGAATAATAAAGTAATTTTGTGTGAAAGAGGGATAAGGACTTTTGATTCTGAATTCACAAGGAATACCCTTGATTTAACAGCAATCCCTGTTTTGAAGAGAGAGAGCCATCTTCCTGTTATAGTTGACCCGAGCCACGGGACAGGGAGAAGAGACCTTGTGATACCGATGAGTAAAGCTGCTATTGCAGCAGGAGCAGATGGTTTAATGATAGAGGTCCATCCAAAACCTGAGGAAGCCCTTTCTGATGGTTTCCAGTCCCTCAATTTTGAAATGTTTGAGAAGTTAATTGAAGAGATAGAACCTATAATAAAGACAGTTGGGAGAAGATTTTAAAGAATGGATGTTGAAATACAGAATTCAGGAAAGATTGAAGGTGAAATTGAGGTTCCTGGAGATAAGTCCATAACCCACAGAGCATTGATATTTGGAGCAATCTGTAAGGGAGATGTAACTGTTTACAATCCACTTAAAAGCCAGGATTGTAAGGCAACAGTTGATTGTTTGAGGAAATTGGGAGTGGAGATTATCCAGAAGGAGGAGAAGTTTACAGTGAAGGGTAGAGGAGGGGAATTTGAAGAGCCTGATGATGTTCTTGATTGTGGAAATTCAGGGACAACAATGAGGATTCTTTCAGGTCTTCTTGCATCTCAGAAATTCTATTCTATCCTTACAGGTGATGATTCTTTAAGGAAAAGGCCTATGAGAAGGATAATTGAACCATTGAGATTGATGGGAGCAAAAATTTTTGGAAGGAGCAATGATAATTTTCCTCCAATCACAATAATAGGGAATGAATTGAGATCTGTTATTTATAAACTTCCTGTTGCCTCAGCCCAGGTAAAAAGTTGTTTAATTCTGGCTTCTTTATTTGCTGAAGGAACATCTGAAATTGAAGAACCCGGAATTTCAAGAGATCATACAGAAAGGATGGTTAAATATCTATCCGGAAAAATTGAAAAGAGAGGAAGGAAAATATTTGTTTCTGGAAAGCAGAGTCTGGAAGGAAAAGAAATATTTGTTCCTGGAGATTTTTCTTCTGCAAGTTTCTTCATTACACTTGCAGCACTTATTAAAAATTCTTATATTAAAATAAAAAATCTTGGATTGAATCCCACAAGGACAGGTTTTTTAGAGGTTATAAAAAGGATGGGAGTGAAGTTCAGAATTTCAAATCTGAGGCAGATGAATAATGAACCTGTGGGAGAACTTGAAGTTTGGGGAAGTGAGAAGATGAAGGGGACAAAAATAGATAAAAATGAAATCCCTCTTTTAATAGATGAAATTCCTCTTATTTCTTTAATTTCCTGTTTCTGTGATGGGGAGACTGAAATAACAGGTGCGAAAGAATTGAGATTTAAGGAATCTGACAGGTTAAAAGCAATAAACAGTGAACTCACAAAGATGGGGGCAGATATTACTGAAATGGAAGATGGACTCATTATTAAAGGGATAAAAAAATTAAAAGGAGCAGAATTGAATTCATGGAATGACCACAGAATAGCCATGATGCTGACAATAGCAGGTTGTGTTGCAGATGGAAAAACAGTTGTGAGGAATGTTGATTGTGTGGATGTTTCTTTCCCTGAATTTTTCAATTTACTTGGGAAACTTGAAGTTAAATTCAGGATAATAAAATAAAAAGAGAGGTTAAAAATGGATATATTTTCTGGGAGAAAACATAAAATTGCTGAAATGGTGGAAAGGTATTTGGTAAAGATTGAAGAGTGTATGGAAAATTTTAAAGAATCACTTTCAAAATATCTTGAAAAAGGGCTTTCCACAGAGTTTGATGAATTGATAGAAAAGACGCATATTGCAGAATCACTTGCGGATGATATAAGGAGGGATATAGAGAGAGATTTATATGAGAAATCCATGATACCAGAATCAAGAGGGGATATACTTGGTTTACTTGAAAGTACAGATAAGGTTTTGAGTAAAGCCCAATCAGTCCTTTACCAGATCCAGACAGAGTTTATCCAGATTCCAGAATTTTTAAAAGAAGATTTGAGAAAACTTATGAGTGTAAATATTGAAGCATTCAGGAAGGTTGTGGAAGGGATAAGGAAACTTTTTGAAAATTTAAAAGAGGTAAGGGATATAACCAATGAAATTGATAAATGCGAAAGTTCATCAGACAGGCTTGAAAGGGAAATAATAAAGAAGATTTTCCAGTCAGATATAAATCTTGGAGAAAAGATTCTGCTTAAGGAAGTAATTATTGAGACTGGAAGTATTTCGGACCTCTCCCAGGCAGTTGGAGACAGGTTAAATATAATTGCCGCTAAAAGATTGATTTGAAGATGGACCCAAGAATTATAGGTGGAATATTCCTTGGATGGTCACTGGGGGCAAATGATTCTGCAAATGTTTTTGGAACTGCTGTATCTTCTTTCATGGTAAACTACAGAATAGCAACAGTTTTGATTGCAATTTTTGTTCTAATAGGAGCATTAATTGAAGGAGGTGCTGGACTTGAGACTCTTGGAGCCATTACCGAACAGTCTTTCAAAACAGCATTCATAATCTCTATCTCTGCAGCTCTTACAGTTGCAATAATGACAATTTTTAAATTCCCTGTTTCCACATCACAGGCTGTTGTTGGAGGAATTATCGGTATAGGAATTTTACAGAAACACATTGATTTCCATTCTCTTTATAAAGTAATAATCTGCTGGATAGGGACACCGATTGGAGCGATATTTTTTTCAATGGTTCTGTATCCATCTTTTGCTTTCCTTTTCAGGAAATTAAATATGCATTTTTTAACATATGATAAAGTTATGAGATTTCTTCTTATCCTTTCAGGGATTTACGGGGCTTATTCACTTGGAGCAAATAATGTTGCAAATGTGACAGGAGTTTTCTATAAATCAGGTATGGTAAATAAATTTGAGGCTCTTTTGATAGGAGGGTTGAGTATAGGTTTTGGTGCTCTCACATACAGCAGGAATGTAATGATAACTGTTGGAAGAAAGATAATACCGATGGATGCTTTTTCTGCTTTTATAAGTGTTCTCTCTGAAGCAATAACAGTCCATATTTATGCGATAATAGGGGTTCCTGTTTCAACATCACAGGCTTTAGTTGGTGCAATAGTTGGAATAGGGATTGTTAAAGGAATCAGAATGGTGAGCGGGAAGACTGTTTTATTTATTCTTCTTGGATGGTTTCTTACTCCACTTTTAGGGGCAATTTTTTCACTTGTTCTTTCTTCTTTGTAAAATGGAAAAAATATACTTTTATCTGCCCACAAAAGTATTTTTTGAAAAGGGAGGGATTGAAAAATATCTTCCTCAAATAAAAAATTATGGGAATAAATTTCTGATTGTAAGCGGAAGGAATTTCATTTTCAGGTCAGGACTTTTTGAAAGGATAAAGAATATACTGGAGAAGGAAAGGATTGAATTTTCACATTTTTCCAATGTTAAACCTGAACCTGATACTGAAAATGTTGAAGAGGGAGTTGAATTCTGCAAAAAGGAAGGATGTGATTGTATCGTTGCCATCGGTGGAGGAAGTGCTATAGATGTTGGAAAGGCAATTGCATTGAGAAGTAAAAATTCTGGAAGAATTGAGAATTATTTTGGAGAAAAAGAATATGAAAATGAGCCATTACCTGTAATTGCAATTCCAACAACATGCGGTACAGGGAGCGAAGTAACAAGGTATTCTGTTCTTGTTTATAGAAAAGAGAATACAAAAAAGACAATTATAAGTGATAGAATTATACCGAAGGTTGCAATCCTGGATAGTTCAGTTCTGGATACACTTCCTGAAAGCCTTGTTGCAGCAACTGGAATGGATGCTTTTTCACACAGTGCAGAAAGTTTTCTATCAGTGAAAAAAGATAAACTTTCAGAAATTTTTTCAATAGAAAGTCTCAAAATTTTATGGGAATTTTTACCTTCCGCTGTCAAAGGTGATGATGAAAGTAAAGAAAAAGTATTTTTCTCTTCACTTCTTGCTGGTTTTGCAATAAATAAAACAGGGACAATAATAGTCCATGGAATTGGTTATTCACTTACAGTAAAATATGGCATCCACCATGGGACTGCAAATGCTTTATTACTTCCATATGTATTCAAATACCTTTATAAAAATGGATATAGAGAGGAAATAGAAAGACTTGGAAATATTTTTGGTAAGGTGGAAAATATAAAAAATTTTGTTAAAAAACTGGGTTTGCCTGTAAGATTGAAAGATATTGGAGTGAAAGAGGATGATATTGACGAGCTTGTAAAATTATCTAAAACTGGATGTGAAAGAGCATTAAAAAATATGAAAATAAAAGAGATAGATTTCAGGGAAATTTTAATCTCTGCATTTTAAAAAGGAGGAAAAATGGAAAAAGTAAATTTGATGGAGATGACTTTGAAAGAAGTGAAAGATATGGGAAATTTTGAAGTTGCTGTTTTACCATGGGGCTCATGCGAACCTCATAATTTCCACCTTCCATATGGAACAGATACTTTTGCGGTTGAGAAGATAGCAAAAATGAGTGCAGAGAAAGCAAAAAAGCAGGGGGCAAATGTTGTTGTTCTTCCTGCAATTCCTGTTGGAGTTAATTCAAATCTCTTTGGCTTTCCAATGACTCTGAATCTTTCACCTACCACACATCTTGCAATTTTAAAGGATATCATTGAATCTCTGGAAACCCATAAAATTTATAAACTTGTCCTTTTAAATGGTCATGGAGGGAATGAATATAAGGGGATTTTAAGAGAAATTTATGGAAAGACAAAAGTCCATGTTTTCTTAATAAACTGGTGGACACTGATAGAGGAGTTGATAAATAAAGTATGTGAGGACAAAACAGGTGAACATGCAAATGAGGCTGAGACTTCATGGATGATGTATCTTTATCCTGAACTTGTACATCTGGAATGGGCTGATGAGGGAAAGGTGAGGAAACCTGTCCTTAAAGGTCTTGAAAAGGGATGGGCATGGATGGCAAGACCATGGCATCTTCTTACAGTCAGTTCAGGATATGGAAATCCAAAAAAAGCAAATGCTGAGAAGGGGAAAATATTGGTGGAAGATGCAGTGGATAAAATAGCATCATTTCTTGTTGAATTATCAAAAGCGAAAATTGACCAGTATTTCCCTTATAAAAAGGAAATTGATTAAATGGAAGTATACCATTATAAAGAGATTGAAAATATAAAAAAGGGAAATCTTGCACTGGGTATAGGGAAATTTGATGGATTCCACCTTGGACATCAGAAAATAGTTGAAAGGATTAAAGAAATTTCCAGAGATAAAAAACTTATCCCTTCCATTTTTACATTCAGAAGATTTCCTGCCCAATTTTATCTTTATGGATGGGAAGAAAAACTGAATTTTATTGAAAATGCAGAGATTGAGGTGTGTATATGGAGCGATTTTGAAGAGATATCCAGTTGGTCAGCAGAAAGGTTTCTGGATTTTCTTCAAAAAATAGGGGTTAAGGAAATAGTTGTTGGCTTCAATTTCCATTTCGGGAAAGACAGGAAGGGAAATACAGAGTATCTCAAAAAAGTTCAGAAAAAGTATGGTTTTTCTCTATCAATAATTCCACCTGTCAGAATTGGCAATGAAATTGTTAATTCTTCAAGGATAAAGAATTTGCTTGAAAAAGGAGAGATAGAAAATGTAAACAGGCTTCTTGGCAGGGATTTTTCTATAAAAGGGAAAGTAATTGAAGGGAATTCCAGAGGGAAAAAACTTGGATTCCCAACAGCAAATATTTTACCTTCCAATAAAGTTGAAATCGGAAATGGAGTTTATGCCGGATATGTGAGATATGAGGGGAAATTTTATAAAGGAGCAATAAATATAGGTATCTGCCCAACATTTTCAGGGAAAGAAAAAAGAATAGAGGTGCATATTCTTGATTTTGATAAAGATATTTACGGGCAGATTATTGAAATTTATTTATTGAAAAAAATAAGAGATGAGATGGATTTCGGTTCTGAAGATAAATTGAAAGAAAGAATTAAAGAGGATTTGAAAATAGTCAGTAAAATAAAACTTCCAGATTCTAACCTGCTTTTTTCTCCAGCATAAACTCTCCTCTACCTGAAGGACAATCTATGATTATTTTCCCTCCATCCTTTTTAAACTTCAGAGAACGGGAAGAGTATTTCTTTTTTAATTTTTCTGTCCATGCCCAGACCCATTCATCAGGTACTGGTTTATAAGTTGCAGTAGATGGAGAAAAGTCACATCTTATGGTTATCTTTACTGGATTGTCTGTTTTTATATGCCCTTTAATACTCTCTCCATCAAAACTTAAAGAAAGATGAGAAACTTTTTCTGTACTCTCTACTATTTTTGAACCTTTCCATTTAAGATATGTGCCATTCCTTATCAGTAAAGATTTTATTTTTCCATCTTTTGTTCTGAAAAATGTGTATAAGCCATCTGTTTCAAAATCTGATGAGGAAATATCTTTTCCACTTGCAACATAATCTGTGTAATTTCCATTTTTTATTTCCACACAGGAGAATTTTTCTGTTGATATATCTTTGAAAACAGGTGGATTCTCTTTATCACAGAGGATTGTATAAAGGACTGTAATTCTGTACATTGTTGATGCCCTTATTTTATAACGGATTAAAGGATGGTCAACCTCATTATAATGTGGATAAGTTGAGCCAATCGCACACCAGAATTTTTCCACACTTATCTTTGAAGATGGTGTGGAGAAAAGGTAAAGTTTTATTTTCTTCTTATCAATGTTGGTGGTTGTCCAGGTTATCAGCCTTCCATTTTTGCAGATGAGTTCTTCTTTACCAAATTGTTTTTTCAACCAGTCAACCTTTTTATTTTCAACCTCTAAATCTCCAATGACATACCCTATTGATTTTTTACCACTTAATACTGTTGGTTTGAAATTAAGACTTGTTAAATGGAAAAGAGCATGTATATCTCTTTCCTGGTTCCCAACAAGGTTATCCAGAATGATAAAGTATTCTTTATGCGGGAATATAACAACTCTGCGCCATATTACAGGATTATCAAGATGGATAACAGGGCCATAATCTTTCCCTTTCCATTTACCCCTTCCAAATAATCCATCCTGAACCCAGTTCCATCCATTTGATGGAGATGGTTCTTCTGATCTGTCTTCAATTGTATGCCAGTACATCTTTGCATCAGCAAATTCAACTGGTCCACTTTTAGCATAATCTGTGAAATATGCAGGCTGGTCAAATTTTTTAAATGTTTTATGGCTTTTAACAGCTCCTCCAACAGGCCCCTTACCATTGTTAATCATCAATACATTGTGTCCTTTTGAATCTACAGGTCCATAACTTCCCTCACCAAGTCTTTCTTTTAATCCACAATAACTTTTTACCTCTCCAGAATCATGGATGAGCAGGTCTCCTTTTGAATAATATTCAATATTAAGATTATCATGGTGGAACATACATCTGTAAGCATCATTTGGTATATTTATCACTCTGAAAAACAGATAATTTGCAGTCTTTTCCCAGTTTTCTCTGAATACAGCAGTCTCTGTCATGGGAGAGATAAAGGTTGTCCATTTTGGTGGGTGACCAGGAGGTAAATTTGTAAGGTCAACCCATGCAAATATTGGAAGAGTTATATCTCTTGGTGTGCCAAGAAATTTTTTAATAAACCATGAAAACCAGTATTTATCAGGTTCCGGTAAAGAGATAGCTCCTCTGTACCATCCATAAAATCCAGCAGGATAAACTTTATTCCCGTGAGCAGCTATATATGTTGGATTCATTCCATTTGGCAACATTTCTATTATGGGATTGACAAAGACTTTTCTTGCAAACGGGAATTCTTCAAAAAACTGTGGTTCAAATCTGCGCAGTATTACAAACCAGGTTAGGTATCCACTTATAGCATATTCGTGGTAATTATATATCTTGTATAACCCTCCCTCATTGAAATATCCGTCAATTCTTCTTTTTGTAACAGGATGGCAGAAAAGATATTCAGTCCCTGCTTTTAACCATTCTACAGGGCCTGTTTTGAAAGGAGACTTATAATCAGCAAGAACAAGAGCTACTGTTCCACATGTTGGGAAATTATACTTTGCTTCATATTCATCCTTTAATCCATAGTGATAAAGAGCATCTGCACCCTTTGCAAGCTGGTACCTTACATGTTTATTTACTTCAGGAGCATTTTTTTCAAGATATTCTGCTAAGAAATCATAAGCAGTAGCACATTTTCCAACCCACCATGCCATTCTGCGGTCAGGTGTTCCTTTCAAATACATCTTCTTGAATCCTTCAACAGCAGCCTTTGCATATTTTTCATCACCTGTCACCTGGTATGAGACTCCCATATTCAACATCCCGTCTCCACCTCCAGCAGATTT
>Ga0164318_10001560_pt1 | contig 20519 bp, 21 predicted proteins | sample GuaBasSedimGuay9_FD_113734 | JGI IMG/M metagenome (GOLD analysis project Ga0164318, IMG submission 113734) | Subseafloor sediment microbial communities from Guaymas Basin, Gulf of California, Mexico - Guay9, Core 4571-4, 0-3 cm | ecosystem: Environmental > Aquatic > Marine > Hydrothermal vents... | reverse complement strand
TAAATATTTATATCCTAACTTTGTGTAAAATTCATACCTTCTTCTGTCATTTTCCCATATTTCTTTAGCTGTTAACTTATTAAAAGGATTGCAGATGTCATCTTCTGCAAAAAATAATTTGTTGGCATGAAATAAATCTCCATTAAACTCTATAATTTTCTTTTTATCTTTATCTAAAAAATCTATATAAAAAACCTTTTTATTATAATATTTCCATTCACTTTTTCTCAGACCAAATTTCCATTGGTTATCCCCCCAAAAAACATTCTTCTTTTTTTCATATCTTGCAACCAAATCTTTAAAAAAATTATATTCTAAATTAGAATAAGTTTTATTACTTCTTACTTTATTAAATTTTTTCTTACCGAGTTTATCTCCGTATTTAGATATATAATTATCTAATGTTACAGACTTTTTTCTACACCAGTCTTTATATTTCTTTAACCCAACTTTTGTACCATATTTTTTTATAAACCAATGTTTATCTCTTATTTGTAGTTTAGAAATCTTTTCTTTTGCTTCTTTGATAGTATATCCCTTTTTAACCCAGTATTCTCTACACCATATACTCCTTTCTCTCGAAGATAATAACCGAGATATATATCTTTGCGTTCCTTCTTTTTTTCCATATATTCTTATTAAATTTTCAAGATTTATAGCAGATTTTTTTGAATGTTTATCTTTTATTCCTTTTATTTCACTTTCTGATAAACCATTTCTCTTTAATGTATCGTAACCAACTGATAACAGTTTGTTTTTTTCTTTATAATCTTTTTCTGTTCTTCCAATATTTAAGTAATGTTGTAAAGATCCTTTTCCTTGTGATCTATTTTCAATTTTATTTTTATATTCTGGGAAATGATATATCCAAAACTCTTTTTGAAATCTTCCATTCATTTTTAAATTGCGTTTTTTAATCCAGTTTGCGTATTCATTTTTAGCACAAAAATAACACATATCTTTAAACGCAGTTAAAGTTACTTCTTCATTACTTGGTATATGTAAAAAAGTGACTGTCTTGCCTTTACGAGCATTTTTTCTAAACTTTCCCCCACATTTTTTACATTTCTCTATACTCAATTATATCATCTCCTTCTTTTAAGTCTTTTACTTTTATCCAACCTTTATTTCTTACTAAAAAACTATGATCTTTCGTAAAATAATGTGTTTTCCCATCTTCTGTAGTAAATTTATATACTTCTTCTTTTCCATTAAAATATAATTTTGATATTTTCTCTAACTTATTTTCTTTATTATATACTTTAAGTATTTTATTTTTTGTAGGCAACCAAACTCTATTTTTATATTTATATATGTCATAGCCGAAATATCTAAATATTTCTTCATAAGTCATTATTCCCTTTTCAGTTCTTATTTCTGTATCTTTCACCCCACACCCACTAGGTTTTATAGTAGTTAATTTTATACTTTCATTCCATCCTCTTTTTTTACTCCATTCCTTATCAAATTTTCTTATTTTTTTGTAAATATTATCCAACCATTCTAATTTATTCAAGGATTGACATATTCCTGTTATTCCTATTCCTAATCTCATATTCCTATGAACAACTTTATTTGTTACTTCATGTATAAAAGGCATTGCTGCAACAGTCTTCTGTGTCTTATATAATAACCGTATACAATCCCATAATTCTTCTTTTGAATTAACATTGGGTAAAAAGGTATCAGACAAATTGCAGCATTCAGCACTTTCAATATTAACCTCTCCACAATTATGAATACAGATACCACTAAATTTAATATCATTTTTTCCTTTTAATTCACTAGTAGCAAAAAAATTATGCTGACTAAATAAAGACATATCATATACATCTTCATTCTCAACTTTTTCTACACCAAGAATATCTCTAGCGCAAACGACATTACTCCTACCACTTAGTCCATATAAGATATCATTATTTTTCAACTCAATAGCCTTTACCCATCCTCTATTTATAGTATTTATAAGATGATCATAAGTACATTTTATGACTCCTCCTCTTGTTCTAATTTTAATTATTTTTGCATTTTTTCTAGTTTTAAAAACTCTTACGATGGAAGCAGTACTTTTTTGGTTTGCTCTATCTAGACAATGTACTTTTATTCTTTTAACTTCTAAAAACCCATCAAAACCACTTTCTTGAAGTTTATACAAATCTTCAATTTTGATAAAACCTCTTTCAACAGTATTTATATAAGTATCACCAGTAACACAAGGATTTAGTAATTCACAATTGTCTTTTATTTTCTCTCCCAATCTTCCATACTTTTGAGATAGTTCTACATTAAAAAGACCATAAGGTTCTCCATTTCCTTTATAACCTTCCCAGACTTCAGGAATAATATGATCATAATCATCAGCATAAATAGTATTATTACTCATAGCTCTCCAATTAGGTATATTACCCTTATTCCATCTTTTTGCTCTTATAAACAAATAATCATCAGGATCACCAAGAGCCATTGTCGCTGAGTTATGTACTAAATATCCATTACAAAAAAATTCATTTTTATCTTTTACTTCAATATCATAGGTTTTAACTTTCCTGCTTTTCTCAATTTTAATTACTTTTGAAGGTATATAAGCAACTCTGTCACTGATTTTCTTGATGTATCTATCTAAAGATAACTTTTCTTGTATCTTTATTTTTATTCCACTGTTTTTAATCAATTCTTTTGAATAAGAATTTGATAATCTTGAAAATTTATTAACTTTAAAAGATTTCAAAAGTTTATTTTTATCCAAAAATTTTCTTTGTGAATCAATACTCATAAGAGAAACATGCCAAATAGGTTTCCATTTTTTATTTTTTCTAGATTTGCCTCCTCCCAATTTTGTTTCTATCCCACAAGAAAATAATAATCTTTGAATATCTAAAGCAAAAGAATTATATATTGTACCAACAATCCTAATTGGTTTATTATTTAAAGCTCCATCACATTCAGCAATTCCATATAAATAACTTAATTTAATATTTTCCTTGGCTTCTTTAATAAAAGAAGGTATTATTATAGGAGTTTTAGGTTTTTTAATATTATTATAAAAGTACCATGCCAATTGTTTTGACATTACTCTAACTACTATAGTATTTTCTTTTTTTCTTTCTTTTAAAATTGGATTAACATTAAATCTTCTTAATATTCTAATTGCTTTAAGAGCCAATTTAATATCTTTTTTATTAAAAGCAATCGTTAATCTAGCATTAAAACCATTTTTTTCCTTATTAGCATAAACATAACCATTAGCATGGATAGTTCCTATTAACCAAGCAATATCTTCATCTAACTCAGGAATTATTATATTCTTACATGTTGTACTTTTTTTTGGTTTAATATATTCCCAAGAAGGTAAATAAGTTTTTTTACCTTCAATACTTTTTCTTGTTAATATTAAATTATCACCTTTCTTTAAATCTCTAACAGTTTTCCAAATATATTCATTGATAGAAATCATAACAGCAACTCTGTGATTTCCAGTGGCTTCAAATTCACTATTTTCTGTAGTTATCTTATATACTTCTTGTTCTCCTTGATAAAAAATATTTTTTACTTTTCTATATCCTTCAGTAGTTAGTACTTTATCATCAACTTTAATTTTATCTATTTCTTTTAGTCCATCTTTGCAATGTACTAGACTATCATAAGGCAAACATCTTCTGATATTACCGCTAACAACAATGCTTGCAATATTATTTGCTATATCTAAAGCGTCAAGTGATCTTAATTTTTTTCCTTCTCTTGCCCGTAATATCTTACAAATATTTTCTATTCCATTTATAAGAATTTTTGGACCGCTGGCTGTTCCTCCAAATCCTTTTATTGGTTCCCCATATCCTCTAACCAATATAGTAGAATAAGTAAAGGATTTTCCTGAATAAAAAAACGATTTTAATACTTTTCTTAATAAATATACCCATCCTTCTCTACTATCAGGTACTATAAAATCTGCGTCTTTAGTATTCTTATGGGTTATTACTACATCTTTTTTTACTCTAGGCAATTCATGAACATCTTCTCTTCTGATAGAAAATCCAACTCCTCCTCCTAACATTAGATTCTCAAATAAGAAACAAAAACTATCAATACTATCTAGTTTTATACCCCAACAATTAAGAAGTGAATTTGCACCAAATCTTTTAACATTTTTTGTTCCTAACTGCCACAACATTCTCCCAGCAAAAGAACATTTTAAATTAAATATTAAATCATATAATCTTTCTGCTTCTTCTTTAGTATATTCTGCTCCTATCTCTTGAACACCGTTTATACATCTAGCTATTGTTTCATACCACTCTTCTTTACTTCCATTAGGCTTAATTCTAGAATATGTTCTTTTATACACTACATATCCTAATCCATTTAATCCCCAATTGGGTTGTCTTTTCTTATATTTTTTTAAAAATGATTCTGTTATTATTGGTGAAGTATAAATACTCATATGACTCACTTTTCTTCTCCTTTCTCAAATATAAAATTTTATTTATATATTTATCCTTTGGTAGGGAGGGCTAGTATAGCCACTCCCCAATTTTTTACTTACTTTTCTCTTCTTTCTCTTTACTGGGATATTCCTTTCTACCAACAGGAATCCCCTGAGCCCTTAGTAGCTTTACTTGATTTGACCTTATACTTTGCAATAACTTAAGAATCAAAGTAACTAGTTTAACAATTATTTTGTAGAAATCTTCATTGGTTTTTGCTTTACCAGATTCTTCTTCTGCTTTCTTCACTTCCTCAATTAAATCTACTATAGTAAGTGCCATCTCTACCCTCCTTTATTTTTAGTTAACACCTAACTCTAATTGTGCCTCTCTAGCAAAAAAATGCTCAGGTTCTTTTATAGTTCCCGCTTCCAAACCTTTTATCTCCCTTACTATATATAAATTTCTGTTAACTCCTGCCAAGAATGTAGATAATTCAGTTAATCCATGTAAGAAAGTATAAAAGATTTGATGACTTTCCATATTCTGTATTTTTACCTGCCATATATTCATACTGTACCTCCATTTATCTCTATTAAAAGAGTATTACTTGCGGTTTTATTAAATTTATATTCCATCCTTTAGCTTCAAAAATTGCCTCTGCTTTAGATACTATATTTCTATCTATCATCTTATTCCAATCTATTTTTTCTTTACTTAAAAAATCTTTAAAATCTTCTGAAAAAGCAATTACATCTATAGCTTTATTATTATTAAATGACCTTTCTTGTATATAAGTATAATACATTGGTTTAGTAGTATTAAGAGATTTACCATATAAATATTTTGTATTATTATAAGCTCTTATAAATATAGGTTCATATACATACTTTTTTTCATTTTTTCTAAAAGGAAAACCATATTCTACTGGATCCAAAGTTTTTATCCTTATCATCTCTTTTTTAATCCAGTCTACTATACTATCTATAGTTTCTTTATCAAAGATCTTCTCAAATAATTCTTTCTGAAAATAAGCTTCATACTTACTTGAACTACTTCTTTTTATTTCCACTCCTTTTATCTCTGGTTCTTTTTCTCCATGCATATAAGCATAATAATGACATCTTCCCAAAAAGAATATTTTATCAAAATAACCTTCATAATCAAATTCTAAATCTATATTATCCTTCCCCATCTTTCTTGCCCATTCTTGTATATAAGCATTAAGTTTATCTGTTATATCTTCCTTAGTATCGTAGAAGCAACTATCTGTATCATAATATAATATCTTATATCCATCTTTTTTTATCTTGTGCATAACATAATTTAAAACATTCCTAACCAAATAAGTAGTTGCCCCCGAAACTCTTGGATCAAACAATCTAAAATGCTCGTTGGCTAAAACCCCATAGCCCGAATTCGTAATTCCTTTTACCGCCATATATAAATTTTTAAGACTATGATCTTTTTTAGCTTTTGGCTTCAGTTCATTTTTAAGAGTTAGTATTTTTCTTAATACTAAAGGAACTAATGCTTCTGGATCTTGCCTAAAACAAATTCCATTTATTTCTACAGTATTTTTTTCCTTTTTATTGCTTATATTATTACTGTCTAAACAAAAATTTATTATCATAGAAGGGTAAGCTGATGTAAGATCAGCTGTCCCTACACCATAATAATCTCCTAAAGCTAAACTATTTCTTATAGCTCCTTTTATTTTCTCTTCTTTATTCTCTTTTTTATTTGGTAAAATTATATTTTTCTTTTTAGCTTCTTTAAACAGAAGCATCTCTATTATTCTACTATTAAAAATTAAATCTTCCCATTGACACAATGCTAATCTTCTTATTTCATCATAATAAGGAAATAAATTATATTTTTCTTCTAAAGCAACAAGAATTTTAACATCATCTATATTTCTTAACTTAATTTCTTTATCTAAAGACCCAAAATCTAAATCCTTATTTTTATACTGTTTTCCTTTTCCCAAATATTTTTCTCCTATATAATCTAAGTTAAATATTTTTTCTCTTATAAATACCTTTTTAAACATCGCAAGATAATCCACAATACTTATGCCTATAGGATAAAATATATCTTTTCCTTCTCCCTTTCTAACCAAATGAACAGGACTAATTTTTCTTGCAAAATTTTTTATTCTATTATTCAAATAAGGATAATCAAACTTCACTACATTCCATCCTAAAATAATATCGGGTGTATTTGCATTAATATATTTAACAAAACTATCTAACATTTCTCCTTCGGTGGCATAATCTAAGAGAAACCAATTTCTATATTCCTTATTATAATTATCCCAATAAGTTATAGAAGAAATTGGATATTTTGCTGTTTTAGGATCAGGAAACTCATCCCTACTTTGTATTTCTATATCTAAGAACGCAAATCTATAATTAGTTTTTTCTATATTATCAATTTTATCTATAGTATATACTTTCGTATATTTTATATCGCTACTATAACTATCTTCGCTCCTAATTATTGGTATTTCTTTAGGAGTATTTGTTATAACTTTCTTTAATGGAATTCCGTCATAACTTAAATAATTTCCCTTCTCATCAGGTTCGAAGAAATAAGGATAAAAAGACTTATCTTTTCTTATTATTAATTGTTTATCTCTTCTTAGAAATAAATATATAATCCTATCCTTATTTCCTATATTAACTAACGGCAAGCTATTCACTCTTATTCTCCCTTCCTGCTAAAGCATTAATATGAGCCCTAGCACCAGAAACATAATTTCTAACAGACTTTTGCCAAGAATCTAATACTGCATCATAAGAAGCTATACTACTATATAGTTCTCTAGCTTCAGATTTTAATTGATCTGCATTAGGTTTTTTCTTTTCGTCTTGATATTTATCTCTAACTGATAAAATAGCAAATGCCTCTGCATCTTTTAATAACGTAGATACTCGTAACGACCTCTCCAATAATTCATCATAAATAATGTCTAATTTATCTTGGCAATCTAGGTAGAATACGTTATCTAATTTATTGGGATATTCTTTCATTTTCTGGGCTATATCTCTAGCTTCTTTAATATAATCCTCTCCACTTCTATATATTTCTTCTATTTTACTAACTAATTCTTCTATCATCTCCTACCTCCTATCTATCATTTCTGCAAACTTAAAGAACATTTTTTACAATAAATTTTCTTACTATCAGGAGCATAATATCCACCATATTCTTTTCTTAACCTAACCCCACAATTAAAACATTTAGAATCATATTTTAATTGTTTTAGAAATATAATTTTTTTGCCATTTCCTGCTTTTGTAGTATTATCTGTTCCTATTCCACCAATTGCATTTTTTAAACCCTGTAAACTAGCAATAACATTTGTAAGTAAATTTGTTTGTTCTTTTATCGTCATCTTTTCCTCCTTTTTCTTATCGCTTCACCAAATCCACCTTCAAAATAAAAAGGGACATGAATCTCACTTAATTCATGTTCTGTTCCTGTAATCTGTGTTTTATCCATCTTTATCTTACAATCAAATCCTACTATTATTCTTTTTGTCTTCCCGTTTTCATCTTTAATAGATCTAGTGGGGCTATCTGATTTTTGACCCCTTCGCATATGAAGTATCAAAGAAGCATAATGTTTTAATGCATTCCCACTGGTCAGTTGTTCTAAAGCGATAAAACCTACACTTGTTCTAGTTTGTCCTATTAATATAACACAAACATTTCCCTGACTAACAGGATGAACAGCTCTCCTGAAGAATTGACTTAATTTCCTTGCTAATAATGCCATAGTGTCATCTTCCAAACTCTTTTCTCCCTTTTTATCTTCAACCTCGCCTTTTGGAGCTAAACCATGAATCGAGTCAAGTATCACTAAATCAACAGCTTTTTCATTAGATAATTTTATAATAGTATCTAATGCTTTTTCTGCTGTAGGAAATTGACCTATTACTAATTCATCAGTATTAACTCCAAATAATTTTGCTCTTTTACTATCATAGCTTGCTTCCATAGCTATATAATAACAAACTTTTCCTTCTTTCTGTGCTTTTGCAATAGTAGAATACATCAAAGAAGTCTTACCACTAGCTGTTTCTCCCCACACCACAGAAAATTGTCCGTAGGGAAATCCTCCACCTAAAAATTTATCTATTTCCGCTATACCTGTAGACTGTCTTTCTCTCACTAAAAGATCAGATCCAAACCTCATAGCATTTAAACCTAATTTCTTATTTGTCTCTTTAAGTAATTTTCGTAATTTATTTATATCTGCCATTATTTTACTTCACTCCTTTTTCTATTATCCTTAAAAAATCATTAAAGTTCAATATAACAAATTGTTCTCTTTCCTTATTCTCTACAATAAATATAAGAGGTTTATTATTACTTAAAGGAAGTTTGTTATATAAATGTAACCATTCTTCCTTATATTTTAGAATTATATTGCTACTAGTATGTTTCTCTTTACAGTCAATATAAAAATATTTATTACTTACATCTCCAATTTCATTACCTGATCCCGAACCTCGTGTAGGTCTAGAATATTTATCTATAATCTTTAAATTATTAGCAACAAATTCTTCTAGTTTAAATCCTGCTTTACTACTTTTTTTATAATTTCTCATAAATATTCTTGTCCCAATCTCTTTTTAATAATATCACAATAACTCTTACTAATCTCTATTCCTATATAATTTCTTTTTAATCTCTTAGCAACAACCAAAGTAGTTCCACTTCCAGCAAAAGGGTCTAAAATTAAATCACCTTTATAAGAGAGCAAATTAATGCAATATTCTGGTAATTTTTCAGGGAAAGTTGCTTTTGTAAGTCTTTTACCATCTGTTCCTAAATTCCAAATTCCTCTACAAGCATCAATAAAATCCTGTTTATTTATAGTGCTTATTCCTTCTTTTTGTTTTTTCCAATACTTTTTATACAATATCAAAATACCCTCGAAAGGACTGTTTAAATATGGACTAGAAGCACTTAACCAACTTCCCCAAGCGGTTTTTCTAGCCAAAGTAATATCTTTCCATATAGCTACAGAATGATGTTTATATCCTATTTCAAAACAACTAATATAATTTAAGTTCATTAGAGGAGCTTCTCTTTTAAAACTCTTACCTAAAGATAAATAATGATTTAAACAAAATCTTCCATCTTCTTTTAAAACTCTATAGGTTTCTTTTAACCATTTCCTACACCAATTATAATAATCTTTCCAATCTAAATTATCATTCCAACTATCATAATCTATTCCTATATTATAAGGGGGGCTATTTCCACAAATACTTATTTTTCCTTGTCTTCGAACAACTAATGTTTTATTAGGAACAGAAACACAGTAAACAAAACCTCTATAAAATATTTTTCTAATATGTTTATTTAGCTTTATTTCACATTCTTTATTTTTCTGAATAGAAATCTGATAAAATTTTTTCCGTTTCTCTCTTTTTCTAATTTTTAAATTAGAGTTATATTCCAATTTTAATATTATTTCTTGAATTTGATTGGCCAAATAAGGAGATGTCGTCCAGTATCGTCCTCTCTTAAAGTTATCTCCATCTCCTTTCATCAGTGCTTCAAATAGAGTAGATAGATATTTCTTTTTGAGTCGAAGAAATTCTGTTGGTATCTTTCTTTCTTCTTGTTTTTTTCCTATATTTTTAAGAAGATAATTATAAAGCTGTTTAGAAGTAATCTTAAAATCACAAGTTCCATTTCTTCTTTCATATTTCCTATAAGAAAAAGGTAATCTCTTAAGGAGCTCTTCTATCTCTTCTTTATATTTCTTTTGTGTTATTACTATTTTAGAAATTTTACCTAAAGAACCTTCGGCTATAAACCACCCCAAAAAATGTAACCAATCTTCTATCGGAATTTTTGTTTTTATATTTTTATATTTAAATCTATGAGACAGTTTCACTTCGGGCAAAATAAAATATTTTTCACTTTTTCCTTCCCATTTAACTTGATTTTTAAAAAATATTAAAGTTGAAGCCGAAAGATTTAAATTCTTAACAGGAGAAAGTTTATAATTGTTCTTTTTTGCATTCCATTGAGAACGATAATAAAGATTATGATTAGGTGTAATTAATAAATTTATATTCTTATGTTCTATTAAAAACATTTCTCCTTCATAAAAGCTTTTCTGATATTCGATAGGCTTTTGATACTCTAAATATTCCGTTTTAGGATTTAAAGTTGCGATTAAGTCCTCTCTATTTAAGTCTTTAAAAAATTTCCAGCCTTTATCAGTTAAAACCTCAGTATCTTCTGAATAGCAAGTGACAACCAAATCTACAGTATTACTAGGAATTTTTTTCAGTTCTATTAAACAATCACCATTTAAAACCATATTTCTCATATTTAGCTCCAGACATAGCTAATGCTATAGCATCGACGTAATCATTGTCTTTCTCTTCTATTCCCAGTTTATTTAAAAACTGTATTTGAAATTCTTCTTTTTTTAGATTTCCTTTAAATCCTAGTTCTTTTCTTGCAGAATTAGCATACTTCCACTGCATATTTCTAATCCCTTTTATATACCCTATAACAAATACTATCATTCCTATCCTGCTTATAAGCTTAAAAGCAACTGGATTTAGCCTATTAAAAGTATCTTCTATAATAATTGCGTCCTCTTTACCTGTTATTAATTTCCTAAAAACATCTATTAAAGTAAATAATCTATTTATCCCTTTTATTTTATTAACATCTACAGACCCACCCTCTATAAATATATTATCATTAACTATTCTTATTTTACACCAACCTGTCTTTAAAGCGGTATCTAACCCTAAATAATATCCTTCTTTTAACTTAAGATTTAGTTTCTGTTGTATCTTCTTCTTTTTTAGGCAATAAGTTTTTGCTCCTGCACATTGAGCATCTATAGACCCATTTTTCATTTATTAGTTCTCCTCTAACACTGCTTCTTTTCCCACAAATATCACACAAAATTACTTTTCCATCTCCAAAGCCAGCAAAATGTTCAAATTCCCATCCATCCTTTAGATATTTCTTAGCCCAAGCCTTAGGATCTATTCTCTTTCTCTTATCTTTTTTTTCCTCTTTTTTAGATGTCTCCATTTTCCACCTTCCTACTCAATTCATATGGACTTAATATCCTTCTTTCTATTTCTACTTTTACGGAAGATAAAGCCCCCAAAATAGCACACAAGGTATAATATCTCTTCTCATGTCTTGTTAACCACATTTTAATAATCTTATATATTAAATAGCTTAGATTACCTACAAATTGTTCTAATGGCATATTTATAAACAATTTATAAACTTCAATATTATCGATTTCTTTTCTTACCTCTTTTCTTATATAAGGCATATTATTTCTCCTTCTTTACATACTCTTTCCCATCTACAACTACTTTAATTACCTTACCATTTTTTTCTTCTATTTTAATTCTTTTAAATATATTACTAGTCTCATCAAGAATATGATCTATCATTCTACCCCAAAAACTCTCATATTTCTCAATTAATTTACCCATTGATATAGAAAAATCTTGCATTTCATCTAAAATACTATCCTCTAAAGTATTTATTTTACCTCTTATAGAACTCAACTCTTTCTTTTCTTTCATCTTCCACCTCCTTAATATTTTGCCGTTACTGTTCCCTTATAAAAATAAGGGATTATTTTCTTTCCTACTACTTCTTCTACATTCTTAACTATCCAACTTGCAAAATAATTTATAAAAGGATGTTTTATATAATACTCTTTTTCTGTAATTATAACAATAGGTTTTTTCTGTTCCCATGCCCAAGCTAACTCACAAAAAGTTCCAACACTTGGTCTTTCCTGTCCAAATGTATTGAGATTAGCTACTATTAAATTAGCCTTTTTTACACTATTATAATCACGATGTACTATAGCATGAGGTTCTATATCACGAGCAGTTAAACCTTTAAGAGGATCAAGCCACACTATTGACCAACCTTTAGAAGCATAGTAAGTCCTTAAATATTTTCTCCACTCTATGCATTCTTTTAGTTTCTTACCACTTATATAACCCGCTAGATAAATTATAAAATTGCTCATCATTACTTTTCATTAAAAATCTACAAAATCTTCTTCATCCGCATTATCTTCAATTCTATCCCTTAATTCATTTAAGGTTAATCTAATATTTTCTTTATTCCCAAAAGCAAATAATACATTCTTTTTACTATCTACTTCTCCTCTATCATCAAAAACAACTATTCCACCAACCATAACAAGATTATCTTTATTTTGTAAGGATGAGAATTTATTAATTAAATTAACTATATCTTGTAATTCGTCATTTAATTTTTTCTTTCTCATATTCTTCTCTGTTTCTCTTAGTATCTTTTTAAGTTCTAAGTCTATTTTTGTTAATTTTTCTTTCATTATTTACCTCTTTCTAATTCATCTATTCTTATTAATCTTTTTTCTTCCCATAAATACTTACATGGTATTTTCATTTCTTTAATATACCTATGCTTACTTTCCCTAATATAATCTACATTCCAATATCCAGTTTCACCAGTATCATCATCGTAAAAGTACCTTGCCACTAAAGAAGGAAAAAAACCTATTAAATCTTTAGCAAAAAAATCACCATTACTTCTCAATTGAACAAACACTATCAAATTTCCTTTATGTTTTACTAATTGTTTACTAAAATGTTGAAATATTTTATCAGTAGTAGAATAATCTTTTGGTAATAACCAATCTATAATAGTAATAGCGTTATCTTCTAACTCTATTTCTTCTGGATCGAATTCAGTAGCATAATAAAAATCTCCCTCTTTTAATCCTAAATGAAGAGCTATAATACTAAACCTATTACCTGCTTCTAAATTAATATAATAAGGTTTTTTACCTTGTTGCACAAAATCAGCTATTAAATTTAGTGCAATATGAGTATTATGATTTACAAACCCATTGCACCAAAATTGATTGTTTACTTTATATTTATTATTTTCTATATTAAAATCATAGACATATTTTTCTTTGTGTATAATTTCTTTTTTTACTATAGTATCTATAAAGTACTTGCTTTTTTTATATTGATTATTGCCTAAATTTTTTATGTGGTATATTCTTTTTTGTGGATTCTTAATAAGATTAACATTATACTTTTTTGTATCAAAAATTTTAAAAAATTTATGTGTCATTTGAACAGGCAAAATCAAATAATAATAATATCTATTATATTTCTTATTTTTTTTGCTTCTAAACTTAGATATAATACCAAAATTTAATAACATCATCTGTAAAGTTTTTATCAATTCTTTGTTTGCCATGCTAATAGATAACAGACCACTTTTACTTAAATAACTTTCACAATCAAAAATAGCTTCAATAAATCCTCTTTGAACTTCGTAGCTTCCATTCAATATAATATTGGGTACAAACCGAAAAGGTAATCTTAAATTTTTAATTTTTTTAGCTTTAATTCCAAAAACCTTTTCTTTTACAAAAGAATATAAAATTGCTGAGTTAATTTTAATTCTATAACAATTAGATTTTTTTTGTTTCTTTATTTTTGGTTGCAACCCAATTTTTTTTACAATATCTGCAATATCCTTTGTTATATTGGCATACTTTATGTCTTGATAAATGCTAATTCCATTTTTTTGTAGATTACCATCACCCACTATATACCCCAACAAGCGAGCAAAATCGTAATCTAAAGTTTTTGGAATATTTATTTCATTTATATTTGTAACATGTTTATTTTTTTTATAATTAAATTTACTAATATAAGGTGCTGTTGGAAATAATTGAGGAGAGTATATAATAACTTCATCACCTTCTTTTAAATCTTTTAATTGTTTAAATTTTTTGATTCGTTTACTTTTATAATAAATGGTTCTTTTACCAAACTTTCTAGGTTTATCTAATTTTTCTTTTATTGTTTCTATTACTAATATAGGATGTTCTGGAGTACCTTCTAAATCAAAACCATAATATGTCTCAATTTTTATAGTCTCATTTACTTTTTCTTTATAAAAATAATTTGGATTTCTATAAGAATGTTCTTTATTTGTAGCAGAACAAATACGCAAATGTCTGCTTACTTTATTAATACCTTCTTTTCTATTCTTACCGATATGTTCTATTTTTTTAAATCCTTGATTTGTTAGTAAATATCCATAAGCTAAACATTTTCCCCTTTTTGTTGAAGAGCCAAAAATAAGAAGGTCTGAATTTCTAAAAATAGCCACATCATAGAAATAAGGCATTTTATAATCAATTAATCTACTTTCATTAGAAAATTCTTCTTTCCACTCTATTTTCTTTAATGCTTTATATAACCGTCTTATTTTTATTATATACTCTTCTTTAAGCAAATAGCTTAATATTTTATCCACCTCTTTTTTTTCTATTCTTAATGCTTGCTCTATATCCTTAGAAGTAGCTTCTCCTACTAGTTTTATATACTCTAAAACCTTAGATGTAGTCTCTCGTTCATCTATCTCAGTATATTTATTTAAACTTTTTATTATATTATATAATTCTCTCTGTGGCAACTTAGGACTACATAAGGTATTATTAATGATAGAGAGAGCAGTAGTAGTCTCTTTTGTTGAAAATTGTTTTCTAAATATTCCTCCTAGTTTAATTAACAAACTATTTCTATTTCCTTCTTCTATACTTCCTATTGAATCTGTAGTTAGCTCTGTATAAGTTTCTATCTTTTTTGTAATTTTAGGCTCAACCATTTTCTTCAATAACCATTCTTTCAATTCAATAGGAATTTCTACAATATCTTTAAAATTTATTTTCCTAACAAATCCATCTATACTGGATGGAGAAACAATGATTTGACCACCATCGTTTTCAATATCAATTTTTAACTCATCAATTCTAGTTTTTGGTAATTCTTCATCATACTTAAATATATAATGAAACCCCTTATTTGTTTCTTGCACTAATGTATCTATACTATCTATTAAAGGAGGTAAATCTTTACTATCTATATCTATAACTGTTATTCCTGATACTTTTCCTGTTCTTACTCCTATATTTGCTTTTTCAGCTAACCATCTTTTCCACTCTTCCTTATCTCTATGCTCTATATTAGTCCAATTTTTCTCAACAGGAATTTTACCATTTCTTATTATTCTTAATAAACTAAAATTATTTTTCTTATAAAAATTTAGAATTTTATCAATTTCTTTTTTAGTTATTATATTGAGATTCAATAAGTTAGAGATATATTCTTCTATTTCTTCATTACTCATCTCTTTCTTATCTTCTTCAACTAGTCTAACAATATCATAGATATTCCCCAAATCTCCACACTTCAAGCAAAATAAACTATAACCTAAAAAAGGTCTAATCTGTGCCAAAGGTTTATTGCATTTAGGACAAACGCATATAGAATTAGAACCTCTAAAATTTTTAATTTTTTTACTTAAATAATCTATCAATTTATTATGAACCACTGTAAAACTCCTCTTTTAATCTTCTAAATAATTTAATAACATCATTTCCCAATTCATCAACAGTTGCAAACTGACCTGGCATCGTTTTTATAGCTTGACAAGCGGCTTTTAATAAGGCTTGTCTCTCTATACTTGCTGTTCTATCACCGACTATTCTATCATCAGAAGAATTGTTCTGTATAGAAGGAGAACTTTCATTTTTAGTAACCTTTGTTAATACTCTTACCTTCCTTCCATTTATTTCTCTTACTGTATATTCTACATCTACGTCATCTCCTCTCTGTAATTGAGGAGAATTTTCACCTCTTTCATACCAAATAGCACTATCATAATCATCTCCTATTTTATAATATATACCATCTCTACTTATTGCTACAACCTTCATACCATACCTCCAATATTTAAGTAAATATTTGTTTAAATTTTTCTCTCATCTTACGAAAGGGAATTTTTTGTTCTATAAAATTCTTTTTAGGCAATACTGATATCATTTTCTTTATACTCTCTTCTACTCCTTCAGGCAACTTTAATAATGATACTATACTTTCTCTTCTTATTCTATCTTCCACAGTAATTATAGGTGCTATTAAATTATCTGTAACTTCCTTCTTTATTTTTTTTAGAATAAATCCTTCCACATCTTTTATTCTATCTTTAAATCTTTTTGTTTTGGGACTGAAAAGAAAAACATTATCATAATAAGTCAATTGTTCTATATCACTATCAGCAGAAACTAATAAAACTTTTTTATCTTTATAAACTTTACTCACAACTGCCATAATATCATCAGCTTCATATCCCCAATCTCCTATAACGTGTATAGGAGTATATAAATTTAATATATCATTAATTTTATTTATTTCTTCCCAATAACTTTTATCAATCTTTTTACGATTAGCTTTATATTCTCCATCAATAAGTTTTCTCCAACTTTTCCCTTTATCAATAGCTATAATTATTATATCATTATTATTATAAATTCTTTTTAAATCTCCTCCTATCATATTTAAGTAAGTATATCCTATAGGTAGAAATCTATTTTTAATAAAAGAATAAATTGCTGTATGGGAATAATGACCACCATCAAAAACAATTATTTTCTCCTCTTCTTTTAAAGAATTAAGAATGTTATTGGTAGTTTTATTACTTCTCTTTTTCATTCCAAGTATCTGTATTGTATTTTTGTATATTAGAATATTTTTTATTCCATTCATAAAACATCAAACAAAAAACTTCATTCAAAATCTTCTGTTTTACATTATCCCACCCATTATATATCCATGCTTTTATAATAGCAGAAGCCGTTTCCATTTTATCAGTTACTTTATCAAGGTCTATTTTATATATCTTATGATATTCTTTTATTATATTAGAGAAAGTAGAAAAATATTTATTCTTTAATTCTATATCAGTATCTAGTACATCTGATATTCCTTCTTCCCTAATAAAGAAACCTCTTTTAAGCCATATAATATAACAATATGCTGCTATTTTCAAAATATCTCTTTCTCTTGCTAAGTTCATATATCTGTATCTATACTTTAATAATGTTCCTAGAAGCCATTTATATCCTGCTACATCAAATATTTCATCTGTACTTTCCCTTCCTACAGTTAAAGCATATTTCTTTCCTCCATAAGATATTTGATCGTATATTAAATCCAAAAATTTATCTAGTTTCTCTTCTATTATCATACTCTTCCTCCCTATCTTCTACATCATTAAAGTCATCATAGAAATCTAAATCATCATAATAAGTATTCATCTGTTTCCAACAATATAAATGATAAACAGATCCTTTTGAATTAATAAAAGGCTCATTCTCCTCTATTATATTATGACAATATGCACAAAATTGTATTTTTTTATCTTCATAAATATCGTAGTTTTCCATAATAATCCCATTCCTTTTCCTCCCCTTATAATATATATAACGGATTTTTGCAAAATGTTTAGTGCTTTTTTAAAAAAAAGTTAAAATATTTTTTTTATTTTCTACAACTTCTTGCACAATAACAGGTTGCTTAATATTTACAAACTCAACATTTGGTAGCATTCTTCTTAATTCCTTGATTATTTTTTCATCATCTTCATAATATCGCCTTACACCTAACTCCTTTAACCACTTATACTTATGTTCAACTATATGTTTAAATGTTAATTCCCCCTCCATTAGTATCAACCTTTTATAATTAACCTTCTTCTTCTTTAACCATTCTTCTGTAGTATTTCTATATTTTTCTCTCCTACTAGAAATTATATAAAATTCCCTTTCTATTGGTCTTAAAGTAATAGGAGAGTTTATAAAATGCTTCTTCTTTTGTTCTTCAAACAACTTTCTTTCTATCCCGCTCTGTTCAAAATATTTCTTATCTCTCTTTATTAACGGCATTATTACTCCATCTAAATCGTAAGCTGTTATAGGTTCTTCTATTTTATCATATTCTTCCAAATAGTTCTTTATATACCAACTCTCTTCAGGATAATCTTTTATTATTTTTTCTAAACTATCCCTTAACCCCATCTCTAATGTCTCTTTTAACAATATTGGATTCTTTCTAGTATTTCTTCCTAATCTTCCGTATCCTTCTTCTTTAAATCTTGGTGTACAGATGTAACAACCCAAATCGCAGTGTGTATAGTAGAAAGTTTTTCCTTTATAGCTATCCTTATAAAATTCTTTAGGGTATAATATATTCTTCTCATTACAATATTTAAATATTTCCTCCTTCTTAATTAATACTATAGGTTTGACTCTTGTTGGTTCTCCTTTCTTTGCACTAACAAATCCATATCCCGTAAATAAAGCCTTTCTTTGTGGACTTTCATCTGCTAATATTCCTACAAAATAATAATCACATTTATGTTCCTTTAAAAAATTTCTCCAAGCACTATGTTTTAACATCCTACATTTAGTAGTGATATTATACTTAGGATAATCTTTACTATTTATAAATTGTCTTACTCCCTTAAATATAGGGAAACCATATTTCTTAAAAAATCTTTTATAATCCCAATTGCTCCTGCTTATATAATATTTAAAATTATAATTTTTAAAAAAATTAATACAAAATTCTTCTTGTTCAGGAAAAAACAACCCCCAATCGTTGAATACGCAAGGAACATTAGGATTTATCTTATGTATCAAATATGCCATAAAGCAACTATCTATTCCTCCAGAGAACTGTATGACAGGATATTTAGCAAGAGAGAGATAAGTTCTAATAATTTTATCAGTTATTTTCATCCTTTCTCTAAAGGAATAGTTCAAAGCTTTTCTTCTTTCTTCTGATTTTACCAATAATTCTATATAATTTCCCATTTATCTCTCTATTATTTCCTTCACCATATGATAAACAACCAATCCCCATACAAAATAAACAAATCTTGACAAAGTCATCCAAATCTCCTTCATCTTTAATATAACTTGTTATTAACCTTCTTGAATTTTAGAAAAATATCTCTACCTTTATTCTTAAATAAAGGAGCAAATACTATTCCTATAAATATTGGATTTATTTTACTTTTTAGTTTAATATAAATATCTTTATATCTACTATTTAAAATATCATGTATTTTAACTTTACACATATATTTTTCCTCAAGAATTACGTTATCAATCTCTTTTAATAAGTCATCAATATCATACAAATGCCATTCATAAATATGTTTTTGTCTCTCATTCTCCTCTCCATCTTTTCGTATTGGTAATGTAATTAATATCAATCCATTTTCCTTTACTATTCTTACCATCTCTCTAAACAGAGAAAATGCACTATCTCTACTCATATGTTCTAATAAAAAATTGGCTGTACAAATATTTACAGTATTTGTTTTTATTGGAAGAGGTAAAGTTACATCATATTTTATTAACTTCTCTCTATCAGGTTTTTTTAATTTTTTCTTCAATTTGTTAATATTAGTATCATTTATCTCAAACCCTACATAAGGATTACCTTTAAGATTTTCTCTCATAACAGTAAATAATTCACCACATCCACATCCTATGTCTACTATAATATCATCCTTTTTTAATTCCTTAATTATCCTAAAATAGTTAGCTAATTGAACATAAATAGTAGAATATAGTTTTCCCCTAGAAATATAAGTTAAAGTGTTACCACCATATTCCGCACTAGAACTAACATTATTAGTAACATCTGTAAAAACTTTATTTACAGTATTTATTGTAAAGATATTTGCCAATTTGTCCATATTATTTACATTTTTTTTTTATTTTTTTCATATTTTAACTCCATAATTCTTTTTTCCTTTCCTCTATTTCTTTTTTCTTTTCTAATCTTTTTATTCCAAACATTCTTGACCTCTCTTTTTTAAGTGTTTTTTAGCTCCCCTTACCAATTAGTTTTTTGGTGATAGCTTGAGCAATTATTTTCCTTATTCTCCTACCATGAATTTGTGAGGGTATTGCTTTCTCTATCTTTTCCTCATCAAACAAGTTATCTTTTTTTATATGTTCTTTAAGATTATTTTCTTCTAAAAATTCCTTATATTTTTGAGGATATTCTTTCATTTGTCTAAAAAAATAATTTGCAAAATCTTTATCCTCATTTACTGAGGAAGTGAAAATATCTTCGGGTTCTATTTCAACATCTACATTTTGTTCACTTATTTTTATCATTATACTAGCCATTCTATTTTTCCT
>Ga0164318_10001558_pt1 | contig 20530 bp, 18 predicted proteins | sample GuaBasSedimGuay9_FD_113734 | JGI IMG/M metagenome (GOLD analysis project Ga0164318, IMG submission 113734) | Subseafloor sediment microbial communities from Guaymas Basin, Gulf of California, Mexico - Guay9, Core 4571-4, 0-3 cm | ecosystem: Environmental > Aquatic > Marine > Hydrothermal vents... | reverse complement strand
TGCGCTCGCACTTTGAAGAATTACTCAGAAGCGAAGGAATAACGACCATTGAAACCGTGGGAAAGCCCTTTGATCCCACACTCATGACCGCCATCGAAACACAGGAGACGAGCTCAGTCGAGCCGGGCATGGTAGTGGAAGAATTTTCATCCGGCTATTTGTATCGTGGGCATCCCTTGAAGCTTGCACACGTGAAAGTGGCCAAACCGGCACGGCTGGACCGGAATGATTCCAGCCGCCTACGGGCATAAAAACCAGATATATCGGTTCAATTTTGTTCGGAGGTATTTTTTCCGGGTAAACCCAAAGGAGAATAGCGATGGAATTAGTTGTCGGGATTGACCTAGGCACTACCAACTCTGAAATTGCGGTAATAAAAGATGGTGCCCCTCACGTGATCCCTGTAGACGGCGAGATAATTATGCCTTCCTGTGTAGGGATCGACGGGAGTGGAGCTCCAGTTGTTGGAAGGCCGGCAAAAAATCAGATGGTTTCCGATCCGGAATCCACCATTTTGTCCATAAAAAGGAAAATGGGCCAGGATATAAAGATCCGGTTGGGGGAGCGGGAGCTCACCCCGGAGGAGATATCTTCGCTCATCCTCAGAAAGCTCAAGGATGAGGCAGAGGCATACTTGGGCCGGGAAGTGAAAAGGGCGGTTATTACGGTACCTGCGTACTTTGATGACAGCCAGAGAAAGGCCACGAAAAATGCGGGCACCCTCGCCGGGCTGGAGGTCATGAGAATCATAAATGAGCCCACCGCCGCGGCCCTGGCCTATGACGTCGGCCTTGAGGGGAATCAGACACTCCTGGTCTATGACCTTGGAGGCGGGACCTTTGATGTGTCTCTTGTATCGGTTGAAAACGGGGTGGTTGAAGTAAAGGCCAGCCACGGCGACACCCATCTGGGAGGAGATGACTTCGATGACCTTTTGATTAAGCATGTAGCGCAGATCTTCAAGGAGCAGCACGACCTGGACCTGCTCGCGGATTCCCGGTCCCGAAACAGGTTATGGTCAGCGGTTGAAAAGGCCAAAAGAGAATTGTCCGACGCCCCCTACGCATCAATCAAGGAGGAATTTATTCATGGCGATCATCATCTTGATATCGAGATATCCCGGATGGATTATGAGAATATGATCCATCCCCTCCTGAAAAAGACCCTAAGTTCGGTCCATCAATGTTTGAAAGACGGGGGATTGCTTCCCGGCAGTATCGATAAAATCATCCTTGTCGGCGGGGCCACCCGAACCCCCCTTGTTGCCGAGACGATACGTAGTGAGATGGGAACCGAGCCCCGGCATGAAATCAATCCCGACATCATTGTTGCCATGGGGGCTGCAATCCAGGCGGGCATCGTCAGCGGGGTGGAAACCAGTTCCGTGCTGGTGGATATTACTCCCTACACCTTTGGAACCGGCGCCGTGGCTCCATATGCCGGTGAAATTCGGGAAGACGTCTTTGTCCCGATTATCAGGCGGAATACGCCTCTTCCCGTCAGCAAGGGAGAGGTTTTTTCAACAATGTTTGACGGCCAGGAGGCCGTGGATGTCCGGATATACCAGGGAGAAGAGCCGATCGCCACCGATAACATATTCATAGGGAACTTCATGGTGGAAGGGCTTAGTGATGTCCCGGCAGGCAATGAGATCGTGCTGGATCTCCATCTGGATTTGAACGGGATACTGGAGGTCACGGCGGTAGAAAAGAGAACTGGATTATCAAAGACGGTTAAAATGGGAACCGGAGCCAAAAAAGGGGTCTTTGACCTTGAAAAAGCGCAACAAAACATCCAAGCCCTGGTTGGCGAAAATGGCAGTGAAAGCCTACCCGGCATGCCTACGAGCGCAAAAAAAGAAACGCTTCTTCGCGATGCCAGGGATCTCCGCAAAAGGGCCGAAGAACTCATGGGCAGCGTTGAAGAAACAGATGCGTCAGAGCTTCAAGCACTGGTCAGTGAAAGCAGGGAATCGATCAGTAACGGTGACTTTGAAAGGCTTGCCGAATTGAATGAATCCCTCTCCGACATGCTTTTTTACCTGGAGGATTAATGGAAATAGAATGTCCTGCCTGCAGGAAAATCAATCCGACAAACCGTAAATGCCCGCGTTGCGGCTGTGACCTGTCAAGCCTTTGGAACCTGTTGGAGTGTGCCGAACGGGAATTAAGGAGGGGCGCGGAGCAATTAAAAAACAATAATGGCCTGCCAGCACTGGAACATGCAAAAAGGGCATGGGGCATCAACAAAAGCGCCCGGGCTGCGAAGTTGGCCTTCCTGGCCTGCATCCTGGCTATGAGGTTTGATGAAGCGACGGTGTGGTGCCGTCGCGCAACTGGGAAAAAAGTAATGAAAGTGAATGGTGTATAAAAAAACCAGCGAGAAATATCACCTTGTCAGGTGAAGCGTATTGGAGTCCTATAATGAAAAGGGGAAAAGAAGTCGCAACAGTGGAAATAAAGGAACGGCTTGCGGTCACCTTGGAATCCATCGGAGACGGCGTGATTTCCACCGATCGCAGCGGAACCATAACATTGATGAACAGGGCCGCCGAAAATATAACCGGCTGGAACGAAGAGGAGGCAGTCGGCAGGCCTTTGACTGAGGTCTTCCCTATCATCAATAAAAACACGCGGAAGCCTTGTGTCAGCCCGGTGGAGGAGGTCCTTGAAACCGGACGAGCAGTGAGCCTTGCCAACCACACGGTATTGATATGCAGGGACGGCACAGAAAAAATCCTTGCAGACAGCTGCGCGCCTATCCGCGATAACGAGGGAAACATCATTGGCGTTGTTTTGGCCTTTCGTGATGTCACTAAACAGAGACAATCAGAACATCGCCTGTTGGAGAAATTGAGAGAAAGCGAGAAAAGGTACCGTGATCTTTTTGAGAATTCCATTGACATCCAATTTATATTTGACAGGGAAGGTAATTATATGGAGGTCAATAACGAATTCATCAGAGAAAGCGGGTATGAAAGAGAAAAAATCATCGGTACCCACTTTGGTGTCTTGCCCCATCCGGATGAGATGGCCCTGGTGCTCGATGCGTATGAGAAGGCCCTGACAGGGGAGACATCCAATTTCGAGATGCGGTCCAAGAATAAAGATGGCAAATTTGTGTGGTATTCTTTTGTCAATCGCCCGATTTTCAATGACAAGGGCGAAGTGGTTGCCATACACTGCATTGCAAGAAACATTGATGAAAAGAAGCGTGCTGAAAGAGCCCTGCGAGAAAGTGAGGAAAAACTCCGCCGTTCGGAAAAGCGTTACAGGGATCTGTTTGATTCCGTGTCAGACCTTATCTATACCCAGGACCTTGAAGGGCGTTTTATGAACGGGAACAGGGCCATGACCAGCATATTCGGGTATGAGCTTGAAGAGTTCATAGGGCGTAAGGCGGCGGATTTCATGAAGCCGGAACTCGGAGAGCTGTTTTATACCGAGTACCTGGAAGGGATCAAGAAAAAAGGCCACTATCAGGGCATTTCGAGTTATTTTACAAAAGACGGCAGGAAGATATACCTCGAGTTTCGGAGCAATTTGATTAGGCCTGCGGATGGAGAACCTTTTATCAGCGGGATAGCCAGGGATGTGACCGACCGTGTCCTGGCACAACGGGAAATCGAGAAACTCAACAAACAAATGCTTCAGGCCCAGAAGATGGAGGCCGTAGGAACGCTTGCAGGCGGGATTGCCCATGACTTCAACAACCTGCTTCAGGGCATTCTTGGATACACCCAAATCCTTGCCATGGAAAAGGATAAAGGGGACCCGGATATAGCGCGCCTCCAGCAGATCGAAAAGGCTGCCCATAGGGCAAGCGAGCTTACCCAGCAGCTTCTTACCTTCAGCCGCAAGGTGGAAAGCAGGAAAAGGCCCGTGGACCTCAATCACGAAGTGGAACAGGTAGAGAAAATCCTCAAGAGAACCATCCCCAAAATGATCGATATAGAACTGAATCTGGAAAAAAATCTTGAAGCAATCAGTGCCGATCCTTCCCAGTTGGAACAGATAATAATGAACCTTGGAGTGAATGCAAGGGACGCCATGCCGGAAGGGGGGAAACTCCTTCTTGAAACGGAAAACGTGATCCTGGACGAAGAATTTTGCAAAGACCACCTGGGGGCGAGACCGGGAAAATACGCGCTTTTAAGGATCTCCGATACGGGCATCGGGATGAACAGGAGAACCCTCGAGCATATCTTTGACCCTTTCTTTACCACGAAAGAAGTGGGAAAAGGAACCGGCCTTGGCCTGGCCATGGTATACGGCATCGTCAAGAGTCACGAGGGTTACATCATGTGCGCCAGCGAACCGGGTGATGGGACCACCTTCAAAATATATTTCCCGGTCATGGAAGGAATTCCGGCAAGGTTTGAAACCGAGGCGAAAAATAATGAAGCAACCTCCGAAAGAGGCAGTGAGACCATCCTGCTGGTGGATGACGAGGAAATCCTGCGGGACATCGGAAGGGACATTCTGGAAACCTTCGGTTATACCGTGCTCCTTGCACCTGACGGTGAAAGCGCCCTTGAATTGTACAAGGAGAGGAGGAAGCATATCTCCCTGGTCATTCTGGACCTTATTATGCCGGGCATGGGAGGGAAACAGTGTCTCGAGAAACTACTGAAAATAAACCCTGACACAAAAGTGGTGATTGCCAGCGGGTATTCCATAGACGGCCACGCAAAAGATGCCCTTAAGGCCGGCGCAAAGGCCTTTGTGAGCAAACCCTATGAATTAAACAAGATGCTTCAGGCAGTAAGATCCGTTCTCGATGAGTAATGCGTAAGGCTGAATTCTTGTGAGGATTAATCATGGCCATTTCTGTCCACACCATTTCACTTGGCATTGCCAATGTGTTCATTCTTAATAACAGGGGAACGGTCTTGATTGATTGCGGCCCACCCAAAAAGGCCGATGTCTTTATCAAGCAATTGGAGGCAGCAGGAATAAAGGCGCAGGAGATCGGACTGATCATCATAACTCATGGTCACTGGGATCATATCGGTTCTGCGGCAGATATCAAGAAGTTGATCGGGGCCGACATAGTAATGCATCAACAAGAGAAAAAATGGCTTGAAGAGCTATACGAATCCCCCCTGCACGGAGTGGGAATCTGGGGTAAAATCCTTGCAAAAACCATGGTTCCTGCAATGAAACCCTTTATTCATGTCAGACCCGCTGCAGTGGATATTGCGCTTGACCAGTTTCCCTTTTCATTGGAACCATATGGCATTGCGGGCCGAATTATTCATACTCCAGGTCATACCACTGGATCCATCTCCGTTCTTCTGGACTCAGGAGAAGCTATTGTCGGGGACATGGCCATGAACAGTTTGCCCATGCGCCTTTCGCCCGGCCTCCCCACTTTTGTCGAAAACCTAGAGGCATTGGTTGCAAGCTGGAGGATGCTTCTGAAGGAAAATCTAAAAATAATTTATCCATCCCATGGTGGTCCTTTTTCACCGGACATCATACGCCAGGCCCTCTCCCGGTATACCCTATGACGACATAACAGCGGAACTTCTCCCGATCATACAAAAAACCCTTGATCCGGGCCCACACCCTCTCCGATTTGAGGAAAGCTGTTCGGGATAAACGAGTGGATACTGTTCTCGCCGACCTGCAGCGTGTGGGATTCGTGGAAAGAGGTGTCATGCAAAAAAATAGAATTGTGTTTCGCTGTCACGCCGTGATCAGAAAAAAGTAAACTTTTTTATTCCTTGCAAACGTCAAAAAAATAAGTAAGTTGTATAGTAAAATCTACGAACAATAAAGGAGACATCCTCATGCAAACAAAATTGCGATCCATTATTTTGTTTATCCTGATCCTTGCCATTGCAGGCTGCGCACAGACGCAACAGGCGGCAAGAACCAAAACCGGACAGGGAGCGGCCATCGGCGCTGCGGCAGGCGCCCTGGCCGGGGCCGTGATCGGGCATCAGTCGGGCAATAGAAGAACCGGGGCGGTGATCGGTGGGCTCGCCGGTGCCGCCATTGGGGGAGGTATTGGCTATAAACTGGACCAGCAGGCCAAAGAACTTCAGCAAATCAAAGACGCCGAGGTCCGCCGGGAGGAAGACCGGCTTGTGGTAACCATGTCAGAGGCGATACTCTTTGATCTGAATTCCACTGCCTTGAAATCCGGCGCAAAACAACAACTGGAAAAGATGGCCGAGGTCATGGTCCGATACCCTGAAAATGATATCCTGGTAACCGGGCACACGGACAATACGGGATCGGAGAAGTACAATCAGGATCTTTCGGAAAGGCGGGCCAAGGCTGTCAAGAATTACCTTGTCTTGAAAGGGATCTCTGCAAGGAGGATTACGTCCATGGGCTTTGGGGAAACCATGCCTGTTGCATCGAACGCCACTCCGGAAGGCAGACAGAAAAACAGGCGGGTGGAAATCGAGATTAAGCCGCGGCAGCAACCTGCTTCATAGGAACCTGTCCAAAAATGCGGTTTCATGAACTCTGTGGAGATCAATCAGGGCCATGTTGCCGCATCAAACATCAAGTGGAGAGGTATTCCCCAGGGTAACGGTATCCGGCTTCGCCCTGCCGCCCGGCAGAAATCCAATCATGGTACCGGCCGTCCCCACGAAAAAGGCACCGAAAATCAGGTAGAGCCGGATCGAGGCAACGGCGATCACCCCGGCCTCCATTCCTGCGGTAGTAGCATGGCCCGGATCATATGCGCTTGCCACGGCGCCAGCCACCGCACCCACAAAAAAGCACGCCCCAAAGTAGATTGCAACCGACCACAATATCCCCAGCAGAAATCTTCGTACCATGAATCTCCGCCTCCAAAAAACCTTTCGTTTCTTTTGCCACCGCAACATTGTTGCTTATCCTTTTGTTACGGCCGCACTATCTTCTCATCGGTGACAGAACAAACGGACTTGAATGAAATTTCTCCAGCGCTATCCTTTTTCTTGCAATTAAACTTTATCATACGGTATGGTAACGCTCATTCTCCTTACCCCTTCATTTTTTCGGAAAGTCTTTAATGGATTTCGAATTCTCAAAAGAACAGCGGGACATTCAACGGGCAGCCCGGGAGTTTGCCCGGGGAGAATTTATAAACATCGCCCGGGAATGCGATATTAACGAAACCTTCCCTTTATCACTTCTTAAAAAGGCCGGAGACCTGGGTTTCCTCGGGGTTTTCATTGATGAAGAATATGGCGGCGCAGGCCTCGGTTTCCTGGAGCACGCGCTGATTCTTGAAGAATTCTGGAAAGTGGATCCCGGCCTGTCACAGGAGCTCTGTTCAGTCACCTTCGGGGCCGAGGAGTTTCTCCTATTTGGGACTGAAACCCAGAAGACTAAGTATCTCCCTGGAGTTGTGCGAGGGGAACAAATCATGGGTTTTGCCATCACCGAGCCCGATGCGGGAAGTGATACAGCCTCTGCCATGACGAGCGCCGTGGAAGACGGTAATGAGTACCTGATTAACGGCAGTAAAGTTATGATCGGCAACGGGAGTGCAGCAGACTTCCTGCTCGTGTTTTGCCTCACTGATCCTGAAGGAAAATCCAGGTCCAGCCGCCACTCCATCCTCGTTGTCGAAACCGACCGGAACGGCTATGAGGCTGACAAAATTCAAGGCAAGATGGGTCTGCGCGCCTCTGATACCGCAAATATCTTCTTTTCAGAGGTCCGGGTCCCGAAAGCAAACCTGGTGGGCGAAAGGGGTAAAGGCTTTTTTCAGCTCATGCAGTTTTTTGATCGCTCCCGGGCCTATGTTGCAGCCCATGGGGTGGGACTAGCTCAGGGTGCCCTTGACCTGGCCATCGCCCATGTGAAGGAACGGAGACAGTTTGGCAGAAGCATTTCCTCATTCCAAGCCACCCAGTTCAAAATCGCGGAAATGGCCACACGTATTGAGCTTGCCCGCACCCTGACCCACAAGGCATGCTGGCTGGTCGACCACAACAAGGTTGACACCAAAATTATCGCCATGGCCAAATGGGCCGCAGGGAGGACCGCGGTGGAAGTGGTCGACGAGGCACTCCAACTCCACGGTGGATACGGCTACATGAACGATCATGATATAGAACGCTTTTACCGCGCGGCAAAGGTCCTGGAGATATACGAGGGTACGAAAGAGATAGAAAAACTCATTATCGGAAGGAGAATTCTTGCCTGATCCGTACCTGATTTGAAGGCACCACGATGTAAACCCATTGCGGAAAGGAGTGTGATAGCGTAAGCCTCTTGGCGAAAACACTTTAGCGATCTCAAAAGGAGGGGAGAACATGAAAAAATACATCTGGACTTTTGTCATCACCCTGTTATTCCTGGGACTCGCAGCAGGTCCACAGGTCCCGTCTGCCCAGGCCGCGAAACCAATTATACTCGGGGTTCCCACTTCCATTGGATTCCTGGAAGGGAAAGAAGGGCTCTTCTGTGTCAATATGGCGGTGGATGAGATCAACAAGGCGGGCGGCATAAATGTTGGTGGAGAAATGCGTCCTTTCAAGGTTATCGCCATAGACGCCAGGGGGGCTGAGCCCGGTGTTCCTGTTGCCGAGGTCATCAAGGCACACAAGAAACTGATTCTCGAAGATAAGGCAAATTTTATCGTCTTCGGATCCTTCCGATCGGAATGTGCCATCGCCGTCATGGACGTTGTGGGACAGTACAAGGTCCCCATGCTGCTTGGGACCGCCATGTCTCCTGCCATGGAAAAAAAGGTCCAGGCAAACTATGATAAGTACAAATATACGTTCCGGGTATGCCTGAACGCCGTCTACCTGATCAAGTACCTGGCCGGAACCATGGCGTATCTCAACAAGCAATTCGGTTTCAACAGGGTGTACATCATGAACCAGGACGTAGCGTGGGCCAGGAAGACGGGAGATCTCATGATCAAGCTCGTCTTCGATAAAATGGGCTGGAAGGTTGTTGGACGCCAGGCCTATCCCACAGGATCGTCCGACTTTTCTTCCGGGCTCATGAAGGCAAGGGCAAAGAAGGCCCAGGTGATTCTTCCCATTTTCGATATGCCCCAGAGCGGCATCCTGGTAAAGCAATGGAAATCCATGCGGATTCCTGCTCTTGTTGCAGGCTTCATCTCCCCCCTTGCCGGACCCGCCGCCTGGAAATCCTTCGGTGGAAAGATAGACGGGGCCTTAAATTGTATCTTCGAGATAGGGAACGTCCCCTGCCCCAAGGTCCCAAAATCTGTTGAGTTCTTTAACAAGTATCAGAAGAGATACGGTCGCCCCATTGAGGCGGGACATTCCCCCGCCCCTGCCTATGAAATGGTCTATATCCTGAAACAGGCCATTGAACGGGCGGGAACCATTGATCCTGACACGGTAGTGTCCGAGCTGGAAAAGACGGATCGGATGGGAGCCATGGGGCGAATTCGATTCAATAAAGGGCACCAGGTGGTCTACGGCACAGACCCGGCAGAAACTGCTATGGGGTGCATGGTCCAGTGGCGCAAACCCGGAAAAAGGGTGATTGTCTTCCCTGAGTCCATCGCGGAAGGGAAAATTGTCCTCCCCGAGGGGCTCAAACCCGCCAAATAGCCCACAGGATCCCGGCGATTTTAACACGATAAACAGCATAGGAAGGGCCCGGGAGGCCCCGGCCCTTTCCTTATGTCTTATACTCTGGGCCGTCCCCGACAACCGGAGCACAAGAGGAAGACGGTATGTTTCTTGGAAGCCTTGTATATGGATTCATAAACAGCGCCATACTGGCACTGCTTGCCGTGGGATTCAACCTGACCTTCGGCATTAGCGGTGTGGCCAATTTCGCCTATGGTGCCATTTATATTTTTTCCGGCTTTCTTACCTGGATCTTTCTCAATTCGCTGGGACTCAATTATCTCCTCTGTATCGCCGCCTCAGTATTCGGAGCGGCCCTTCTAGGAATGGCCATGTATTACGCGATCATCCTGCGGGTCAAGGGTATGCCCCTTTCCGAAGTGATGGCAACATTCGGGCTGGGTCTGGCAATAATGGAGCTGTTCCGGTACTTTGATTTTGTGGGCTTCAGATACACCTTGCCGGTTTTTTTGGACGGGAGTTTTTCCATTGGAGAAGTCTACGTGGATTACCAGCGGATCTTCATTGCCCTCATCGCTGTCGCACTCACGGGATTTCTCTATTTCTTCACCCATCACACCAGGATGGGGCTGGCATTCAGGGCCATTGCCCAGGACGAAAGGACCGCCCTGACTTTCGGTATTGAATCGGACCGTATCGGAGCCTTCAGCATGGCCTTTGGCTCCGCCCTCGCGGCGGTTGCGGCTATTGTCATTTTACCGCTCGGGACCATCGCGGTTGAGGGAGGCTACGAGGTTCTCATCAATGCGCTTGCGGTCTGCATTGTGGGGGGACTGGGCAGTACCGTCGGTATTCTTGTGGCAAGCGTGCTCATCGGCTACGCACAAACCTTTACCGCCAACTACCTGGAACCGCACTGGATGATCCTGGTAAGCCTGGGTGCCATCGCCATCATCCTTGCGGTGAAACCATCCGGCCTTTTCGGAAAACAGAAAGAACTGGAAGAAAGGATTTGATCTGATCCCATGCGAAAGCGGAAGGAAAGAGTAGACCGGGGAATAAAAGCACGCTCTGAAGATATCTTTGCGCTCTCCTCCCCGAAAGAGATGCTTTATCTTCTCTTGCCGAGGGCTGTTCCGGTCATCGGTCTCCTGGGATTGGGCCCGTTTCTGACACCCTACTGGCAGGAAATTTTTGTTTCTACGGCAGTCTATGCACTCCTGGCCCTGAGCTGGGATATGCTGGTGTCCGTTGGACTCCTCTCTCTCGGGCAATCTCTCTTTTACGGAGTCGGGTCCTATGTGGCTGGGAGCCTGAATCACTACTTTGGCATTCCTGTCCTCCTTACGATCCCCATCGCCACCATTCTCGGTGGTTTGATTTCCACCATCGCCCTCCTGCCCGTCTCCAGGCTCAGGGGCATCTATTTTGCCATGGTGACCCTGGTACTTCCCCTCATGTTTTCGAGACTCGTGGAGGCCACCAGGATCCTAGGGGGAACCGAAGGATTGACCGGCTTGAGCCCTTTTCCCAACAAATGGGTAGCATACTATCTCATCCAGTCGGTCCTCCTCGTGGTCCTGTTCGGTTTTCGGAGAATTCTTGCCTCCGATTACGGGCTGGTCATCAGGGCCATCAACGACAATGATCGTTCAGTCATGAGTGCCGGCCTGAATATCCACTGGCACAAGGCACAGGTGTTGTTCCTTGCTGCTGCGGTAGGATCGTTTGCCGGCGCCTTTGGAACACACTACGACATGTTCGCCGGTATGCCGGGTTTTGCCCTTGACTACTCCATCATGCCCATAGCCGCCGCAGTGGTGGGAGGAACGGGGTCCTTCGCGGGCCCGCTTCTGGGGGCCTTTATACTGGTTCCCCTCTCGGAGATACTCAGGGCCCTCGGCGCCTTGCGCATCGTGTTTTACGGCCTCTTCCTGGTGGTGTTTGTGGTGGCACTCCCGGAAGGGATCTTTCATTACATGCAAAGGAAATATCATCAATTTGAGCGATGGGTAGAAATAGAATAGAAGAGACATCGGCCCTGCTCATGGTTTCCGGCCTTTCCAAGTCCTTCGGAGGGGTCAGGGCCGTGAGCGGCGTGAGTTTCGAGCTGCAGGAAGGCGAATTACTGGGCATCATCGGACCGAACGGCTCGGGCAAGACGACCCTGGTGAACCTCATCACGGGATTTCTGAAACCAGATGCGGGGAGGGTAATCTACCGGAGAAGGGATATAACCGGTCGGGCGCCGTACAAGATTGTCAGCCTGGGCATTGCCAGGACATTTCAGATGGTCAGGCCCTTTTACCAGCTTCCTGCCTACAAGAACCTGGTGGTTCCGCTCTACTCCCCCAGGGTCAAGGCAATGGCCGGCGGTAAATACGGTGAAAGGGATTCGGTGGCCCTGGATCTTCTCGAAGAAGTAGGATTCGAGCGGGATTCTTATGTCTCCTATAAGGTGGCCAGCTCCCTGCCCCAGGGATATTTAAAGCGGCTTGAATTGGCAAAAAGCATGGCCCTGCGGCCTGATCTCCTTATTCTTGATGAGCTCTTTTCAGGGCTCAGCCTGGCGGAGGTTGCCAGCATCGTCCCGATCATAGAAAAACTGCGGTTTCAGGGCAAAACGATCATCATGATAGAGCATCGCCTGAAGGAGCTTTTTCGTATTGCTGATAGAATCATGGTCCTCAACTACGGGGAAAAAATCGCAGAAGGGGCTTCCGATGAGGTCATGGAAAGCGAATCAGTCAAGAAGGCATACCTGGGAAGTGAGACCTGATCGACATGGTTCATAAGATCAAAACCCGGAAGGAATTGAAATCGTTCGCAAACAAGAGAGCGCAGGATGAACATGCTTTCAGTTGAAAACCTCATGGTATTTTTTGAAAACGCCCTGGCGGTCAATGATTTGAGTATGTCCGTTGACAAGGGCCAGATCGTGGGGGTCATCGGGTCCAACAGTGCGGGGAAAACCACCCTGATGAACACCCTCTCAGGACTCATCCTGGACATGCGTTTGAAGGAAAAGAGAAAAGGCGGTGAACGCATAACCATTTATGGCAAGGTTCTTTTTCAGGGAAAGGATATTACCAAGGTCCACCCCAGCGAACGGGTAAAAAAGGGCATCGTCCTCTGCAGGGAACGCCACCCCATCTTTCCCGAAAGCAGTATCCTGGAAAACCTCCGGATTGCCGGTTATCTGAAGAAAAAGGCGCAGGTACGGGAGACCATGGACTATGTGTTTCGCCTCTTTCCGGCCCTTGTTCCCCTCAGGAGGAGGAAGGCAGGGTTCCTGAGCGGGGGAGAACAGCAGATGCTGGCCATTGGTATGGCACTCATTGCCCGGCCCATCCTCCTGTTGCTGGATGAACCGCTCCTGGGTCTCAGTCCCATGATGCAGGGTATGCTCGTTGAAGCCGTCAAGGAACTTCGTTCAGAATCGGCCATTACGGTAATCGTGAGCGAACAATTCGCCAGGCCCGTTCTCCCCATTATTGATCATGGATATATTATTGAAAACGGCATGTTATCCTTGAGCGGGACCGGTGTTGAGCTCATGGAAAATCCGGAAGTCAAGGCAGCCTATTTCGGGGTGTAAGGTGGAACATATCAATATTTTCGCGGCATTCAAAGCAGCCGCTCAAGAATATCCGAAGAAGACCGCGATTATCTACCTGGGTACGCGCTATACCTACAGAAGACTCCTCCACCTGGTGGAGAATTTTGCCGCCTCCCTCTCTGACCTCGGAATCAATGAAGCGGATAAAATCATCCTTTACATCCCCAATACCATCCAGTGGGTCATAGCCTGGCTGGGGCTCCAGCGGGCGGGAGCAGTTGCGGTTCCCATTACGCCTATCTATACGGCCTATGATCTTCGCTACATCGCCCGGGACAGCGGGGCCACCTATATCATCTGTGCTGACACCAATTATGGCTATGTGCAGGAAGTCCTTGATGAGGTGAGTTTCAAGAAAATAATTGTTACCCGCCTTGCCGATCTTCTCCCCTGGTGGAAACGACTGTTCGGATGGGCGTTTGACCGGGTCCCCAAGGGAAAAGTAGCCAAAGATCAGCGCACGCTCTCTTTCAGGCAAATGGTCAAAGGAACTCGAAAATACTCAGGGGGCCCTGTGGGAACTGACCCGGGAAAAACGGCTGAGATCCTTTACACCGGAGGGACAACCAAATTCCCCAAAGGGGTCCCCATTTCCCACGGCCTGTACCTGGAATCCGCCCTGGAACAGATCACCATAAGCAGAGACCTCATTTCCCCCGATGAGAACATAATCGTGGGCTCAGCGCCCCTTTTTCACATCCTGGGTCAGACCTGCGGCCTTGCCATACTCCTGGTGGGCGGCACCCTTATTCTTATGCCCAAGGTCAACCTGGACGGCATTTTTGATGCAATCCAGCGATTCAAGGCCAGGACTCTCATCGGAGTGCCCACCCTCTACCGGATGATCCTCGAACATGACCGTATCGATCTCTATGACCTCGGTTCTCTCCTGTACTGTTTCAACGGCGGGGATGTCCTCCCCGTCGAGATCAACCAGCGGTGGCGGAGAAAATTTAACAAACCCATTTACCAGGGCTACGGGGCAACCGAGACCTGCGGTGGCGTGGCCATGTGCCCTGTGGGGGTTGACAACCCTCTCAAAAGCATGGGGAAGGTCGTCCCCAGCAAGAAAATCATGGTTGTGGACCCCGCCACGCTCAAACCTGCGCCTCCGGGAGAACCCGGAGAACTTCTCGTGCATTCGAGGAGGATGGTGCGGGAGTATTGGAACAAACCCGAAGAGACTGCCCACTCGTTTGTGGAGATGGAAGGGCTTACCTGGTACCGCACTGCGGATGTGGTTTCCATTGATGAACAGGAGAATCTCTATTTTGTGGATCGTACGGTGGACACCATCAAGCACAAGGGCTACCGGGTCTCCTCTTCGGAGATAGAATCAGTTCTCCAGGAGCACCACGCCGTGGTTGGTGCCTGTGCCATCGGCGTACCTGATCCAAAAGTGGGAGAGAGGATCAAGGCGGTGGTGGTGCTCAAGGAAGACGTGAAAGGAATAACCGGGTACGACCTGATCAAGTGGTGTAGCAAACGCCTCGCATCATACAAGGTTCCCCAATACATAGAGTTCAGGGATATGCTTCCGAAATCAAAAGTGGGTAAACTCTTGAGAAGAGAGATACGGAGCGAGGAAAAAAGGCGGGCCCAAACCTAACCCGCATTTCTCACGGGCAATCTACTGTGGCGGCGGATAGCCCCATGGTTCCTGCGTTGCGCTTGAAAAATGACTTCGACATAATCCAGTACGAAGTGCAAAGTACCGAGTGCGAAGAATGAAAACAAAACGCATTTGATCAGAGAAGGAACACAGAACTCAGCACTGATGACTCAGCACTGTTTTTTGTACGCCTTCATCCATTTTTCTTCGCGCGCCTTGTATCCATCGCCCTCTCCACCACCTGTTAGCCGGTTCTTCCATCAAGAACACTGCGCATCTTTCGGGAAAGGGCCTTGATGCTGAAGGGCTTCTGGAGCGTCCCGGTATACCCCGTATTTTCGGGGTGGTCTGCATACTCCTCGATCCCGAACCCGCTCGCCACCAGAATTCTCTCGGACGGGTTCATTTCCCGTATTTTTTTGAATACCGCGTTTCCATCCATGCCCGGCATAATCAAGTCAAGCACCACAATGTCTATTTCATCTCTTTTCTCCTGATAAAGCTCCAGGGCCTTCCCGCCGCTCTCCGCAGCCAGCACCCGGTAACCCAGTCTCTGGAGCATCTTCCTGTTTACCTCCAGCACCGCGGCTTCATCTTCCACCAGCAGGACGGTTTCCGCGCCCTTTTGCACATCCTCTCCGCCCGGTTGCTCTTTGGGCAACCCGTGTTCTGAAGCAGGGAGGTAAAATCTGAACCTCGATCCCCTCCCCTTCTCGCTCTCCACCGTAATGAACCCACCGTGGTTCTTGACAATGCCGTACACCGTGGCAAGTCCCAAACCCGTCCCCCTGCCGCGTTCCCGGGTGGTAAAGAAGGGCTCGAAAATGCGTCGGCTGACCTCTTCAGACATGCCCTCTCCCGTGTCCGTCACTGTCACCTCCACGTACCTTCCGGGTGACACCTGATGCATCCGGGCGTCGCGGTCATGAACCACAACATTTTTTGCCCCCACATGGAGCTCCCCGCCGTCAGGCATTGCCTGCCAGGCATTCACATACAGGTTCAGAAGCACCTGTTCTATCTGCCCCCGGTCCACGTCGGCCGTCCAGAGATCGTCGTCATACTCCTCCCGGATCTTGACATCCTTTTTTGTCCTTCCCAGCATACGGTTCTGGATGGAGATGACTTCGCTAATGTCCGTCGGTCTAACCTCGTACTTCTTGCGCCGGGAAAACCCAAGGAGCTGTTTCGTAAGTTCCGACCCCTGACGTACCTGCGCTTCAATATTCTCCAGTCGCTGATGCACAGGGCTGTCCGCATCCGTGTCCAATAAACCAAGGGAAACATTCCCCTGGATCGCCATGAGGAGATTGTTAAAATCATGGGCGATCCCGCCTGCCAGGATCCCGATTGTTTCCATGCGCTGGATATGTTCAAGTTGTGTCTGCAGCCTTTCCCGTTCTTCTTCCGCCCGTTTTCGATCGGTTATATCACTGTAGAAATTAAGGATTGCAGGACTTCCTTCCCATATGATCTTGAGTCCGCTCGCCTCTACCCACCTGACTTCTCCCTTCGGATTAACCACCCTGATGCTGTAGCGGAGCAGGGCGTCTTCATCCTGCAGCCTTTTCAGGTGATTTTCGAGGGCAAGTTCCCTGTCATCTGGATGGATAAATCCAAACGGGTCATCGGACGTCATTACCTCTTCCAGGGAAAGGCCCAGAAAATCGCACACCGCCTTGTTGGCAAACACAATCTTCCTGTCCTGGGTGACAAGCATGCCCTCAATGGAATTTTCAACCACCTGCCGGTACTTTTTCTGACTTTCCTCCAGGGCCTTTTCAGCCCTTTTCCGCTCCGTGATATTGTGGGCCACAACAGTACCCCTTGCCGGCCTCCCATCCCGATCAAAAGAAATCTTTGAATTGACGAGCAGCCACAGTTTCCTTCCGTCCTTCGTCTTTACCTCATATTCGACGTTTTCAGGCATCTTTTCCCCTGCAGCCATTTTCTCGACCCGTGCCAGATGGAGGGCCTTGCTCTCTTCCGTCAGGATATCGAAAAGATCCATGGCAAGGAATTCTTCCCTGGTGTACCCCATGTACTTGCTCATCACGTCGTTCACGTCGGTGAATCTCCTTGCCTGGATATCCACCTCCATGATCCCGGACGGCGCATACGCCACCAGGTGCCGGTATTTTTCCTCACTTTCCCGCAATGCCTGCTGGGCCGCAACCAGTTCCGTGATATCCCGGGAGATCTCAATAACACCCAACGGGTTGCCATCCTCATCCTGTAAAGCCACGTTGGCACTACAGTGAAAGAAGATTTCTTTTCCTTCCTTGTCGATGACTTTTGTATCGTGCTCGTGGATCTTCCCATCCTTGAATGCTCTCAGCGTGATACAGGGATAAGGTTCGCATGGTTCCTTTCGACCGTGATAGACCTCGTAACACTTCCTCCCCAGGATATCTTCTCCGAAGATCCTCTTGGCCGTTTCGTTTGCCCACAGGATATTCAGGTCCCGGTCCATCATGCTCAAGTGCTCAGGGATGGAGCCCAACATGGCTTCCAGCCTGGCCTTTTCACGTTCCAATTTCTCCTCTTTCTCTTTGCCCTCCGTGGGCTCTGTTTTCTTCATAACAAACACCTCTGCAACCTCACTGGGAAACCGCTGGTCTTCTTCGCCTTCGCCTGGGTTTCCTCGCTTCCGCCAGTTTCTGATACTTGGCCCGAAGCCTCGGCCATAGCGTGTATACATATAATGTATTTAAAATTGCAAGCCCCAGGATAAAAAAAAGCGCAATCCGCTGGTCCAATTCATCTTGGGGTTTGACCGGACCGAAAAGGATTGAACCTGCCAACAATTCCATTTGCCCCGAGAACGCCGATACTGCCGTCGGTGACATGCATGGAGCCGCCCTTTCCCCGGCAAAGCCCTGATTCCTTTCCATACAGCTCTGCCATCATTTTTTTGAGGTCCGCTCCCTTGGCAATAATGTGCCCGTGTCCCCGGTGGGTGGTATTGAGGTAATCGGATTTCCGAAGGTTCATGCACAGTCCCGCGGCCACAGATTCCTGCCCGATGGAGAGATGGATGGCTTCGGTGGGGAGTTCTCCTTCCTGGAACGCCCGTGCCAAGTGTTCCTCAAAGGCCCGAATTGTATACATTGTCTTCAGGAGATCCGTGGGCGAGGCAGGCTCTTTCTCGGGTGCCTGCTCTGGGGGTGTTGTCTGCAGTGACGATTCCGACAATGGAAGGGGAAAGGAAGGTATGGCTTCGAGGTCGTACGATCCTGCTCCTTTCCGGCCGAACAATCTGAACGCGCGTCTCTTTTTCTTTTTCTTTGTGGTTTTTTCTTCGAGGAGATCTTCCCGGCCCATGCGCTCCAAAATCACCGGGTACAGGGCAAAGGCAGGCTTCAGCGCAGGGAGAAGCTTGAGGGCCTTCTGAACCGAACCCTTTGCCACCACCTTTCTGGTGGCAATGGCCATGGGCACATTGAGTTGTTCCATCCAGAATTTGTGACTCGTCTCTGAGGTCTGGATCATCTCCACATCAAAGGGGGTGCCTTCTTCCGGGTCCCAATAATACCTTGGGGTGTCCCCGGTGATATCAATGAACAAGGCCGTCTTGAAATCCGTATACCTGAACTTCACCACCAGTTTCTCTCCAGCTACTTTTTCTACAACAGCCGGCGTGGCGAAAATTTCATCCCACAGGGCCGATAATATAGCAACCAGTTCATCCCTGTCTCCATATGGACTCATAACCCACCTCCCTCACTTGCCAAAAGGGCTCAAAATTCAATAATTTCTTATATAGTTTTTTGCTCCCTCCCCTCCTTACTTATCGAATCACTCCTTAAGAACGCCCTCGAGTGTCTTCTAGTTTTCGCAGTATTCAAGCACAAGGCCATCCATGTCCAGATCATCGGAATCCATTTCATCAAATCCCCCGTCCAGGTATGAAACCTTGCCTCGAAATTCATCCATCAGGACAAATTCTCCATATTCATTCATGTCAAAGAGGGCATCAAGACAAGATGAGCACACTGGCCCTTCCTGCTCGCTCTCACCCTCCAGGATATAAGGCACCCACCCTTCTACGATTGCCTCTTCGGTTGAGTCCATTTCCAGTCCACAAATTGCACATCTCATGTTACCGGTTCATCCTCCTTTGGATTCCATCACATACCAAAAACAGCTTCTCTTGAAACGCCCTTTACCGGAAATTCCCTTGAAGCCAGCGAAGCCACAGGGCACTTCCGGAAAAACGCAAGATTGCCATTGGTTTTACATGGAAAATCCCCTGTTGCCAAGCAAAATCTTCCTCAAGCACTTGTGCTTTCCGATTGCTTATCGCAACGACTTCCACTATCATGCCTCAAATTCATTTTGATAGCGAAATTTTCTCAAGATTATTTCGCCGTGAACAGGTGTCTCCATGTCCTTTTCAATGACCACAAGGGGAATCCTTGCCTGCCTGGGGGCGGCGATACTCTTCGGAGCTAACGCGGTTGCGTCCAAGTATTTGATGGACGGGGGCCTTTCGCCCCTTGTCCTTTCTCAGGGACGTGTCACGTTTGCTGCCATTTTGACCGTTCTCTGGCTCAGTCTCAAGAAACCGGCGGCCTTCATAATCAGGCCCTTCGATATTATCCATTTTCTCCTCCTTGGATCTATTGGTATGGCCGGCGTGAACGCCTGTTATTTTACTGCAATTTCGAAAATTCCTACTGCTGCGGCTATCCTTATCGAATATATGGCCCCGGCATTTATCGCTGTTTTTGCCTGGGCCTTTATGCACCAGCGAATGGGGTACGTAAAATTCATTGCCTTACTTCTGGCGATGGCAGGATGTTATCTGGTGGTAGGCGGCTATAACGTGGATCTCTTTTCCCTGAATCTTGGGGGCCTTTTCTGGGGGCTTGGCGCCACCCTGACATACTCCTTTTATATTGTCTATTCGGAGTATTCCATGCGGACCCACTCCCCCTGGACCGTGATCTGCTATGCGCTCATTGTCGCAGCCGTCTCCTACAATATCGTCTTGAGTCCAAAAAACCTTGTCACCATGGGCTGGGACAGGACATCGTGGACGCTTCTCATTCTTTCCGCCAGCCTCGGAACCATCGTGCCTGTTGGACTTTTTGCCCATGGCGTTGAACTCCTTCGATCGACAAGGGCCACCATTGTCTCCACTTTCGAACCTATTGTCGCAGGTCTCATGGCTTTCCTTTTTCTAGGAGAACGGCTCCTTCTGCTCCAGATCATCGGTGGGCTGGCGGTTCTGACCGCCGTGGTCCTGATTCAATGGGAAAAGGAACATGACGAGATGACCCCTGCCATAATAAAGGCGCGCAAAAACACCTGATTGCCCAGATTCGTTCACTGCTCCATCAATAAAATAACCTTGACTCATGAAAGGAAAAAATAAAAAACTTTCATCACCCATGATCTCGTCACCTGCAAGTACATCTGTGACCGGGTGGCCATCATGTACCTGGGCAAGATCGTTGAAATGGGCCCGCTTGACAAGGTCTTTGAAAATCCGGTTCACCCGTATACGGCAACCCTCCTTGCTGCCGTTCCCGTGCCTGATCCCCGGTACCGGAGGACCGAACCCATCCCCAAGGGAGAAATCCCGAGTCCCATTAACCCGCCCCCGGGATTCAACCGGGAGCATAACCATGATCATCATCGCAAGAAGAGAAGTTTTAACCCACAAGGTGCCAATGCGATCAAGGAAGCAGACATGACCATTCCTTTCTAAGAAAGCCTTCATTCTGCGCCAGCGGGTTGCAAGGCGTGGCAGGCTGCCAGG
>Ga0164318_10001557_pt1 | contig 20538 bp, 19 predicted proteins | sample GuaBasSedimGuay9_FD_113734 | JGI IMG/M metagenome (GOLD analysis project Ga0164318, IMG submission 113734) | Subseafloor sediment microbial communities from Guaymas Basin, Gulf of California, Mexico - Guay9, Core 4571-4, 0-3 cm | ecosystem: Environmental > Aquatic > Marine > Hydrothermal vents... | reverse complement strand
TATATTAAGGCAATTAAGATAGAGGGTTCATATATTAATTATAACAGTAAACAAAGAAAGATATATAGATTCTGATTTGATTAATTTGAATGCCTGTCTATATCGTTAGTTGCGGCGCTATGCTAAAAATGGTATTATGTACTATATTTTATTCATCTGTTAGTGTTTCGCGATATTTAGCAGAATAAACGAGAGACGAGATTAGGTTATACGGATAATACTAGATTTACAAACAGGAGTGTTTGGCCTGTATTATGTAATAATGGAAGAAATGTAAATAATGAAGGGAATAATCTTAGCTGGCGGGAAAGGGACTAGGCTTTATCCTGTTACAAAGTGCGTTTGTAAACAATTACTGCCTATTTATAATAAACCTCTTATTTATTACGCTCTATCAGTGTTGATGCTTGCCGGCATCAGGGAAATTCTAATAATATCTACCCCTCGGGACACGCCAAGATTCAAAGATTTATTAGAAAAGGGAGAACGATTAGGAATAAATATTTCTTATGCTGTCCAAGAGAATCCAGGAGGTATAGCGGAAAGCTTTATTATCGGAGAAGAATTTATCGGCAAGGATAACGTATGTCTGGTTCTGGGCGATAATATATTCTATGGGCATGACCTGCCGCAGTTGTTGAGAAAGGCATCTGTGCAGGATGAAGGCGCGTTTATTTTTGGTTATTATATAAAAGATGCTCAGAGGTATGGAGTTATTGACTTGGATAAAGACAATAATGTAATTTCTATAGAGGAAAAGCCCAAGAGACCAGTATCAAACTGGGCAGTTACCGGACTTTATTTTTATGATAACGACGTGATTAAGATTGCTAAGAAACTTAGTCCTTCCGAGAGGGGCGAGCTGGAGATTACAGATATTAATAACGAATACTTAAAAAGGGGAAAGTTAAAAGTAAAATTGTTAGGGCGGGGGTATGCTTGGCTCGATACAGGGACATATGAATCTTTAATAGATGCTTCTGTATTTATTAAGACAGTAGAGGAAAGACAGGGGTTAAAAGTGGGGTGTATTGAAGAGATAGCTTATAGGATGGGGTATATTGACAAGATACAGCTAAAAAAGTTGGCAAAAGAAATAGATACCGATTATGGAGAGTATTTAAGGGAGATATCAAATGAATAAAGATATTCTTATTCTGGGGAAAGGTTTTATAGGAACAAAAATTTATGAAAAGTTGGATTGCTCTATAACTTCAAAGCACATCTATTCTTACAAGGATGCTGAAAATATTTATTCTGAATTTGCCCCAAAAATTATAATTAACTGTATAGGGACAACCGGCAAGAATAACGTGGATGATTGTGAAAATGACATAGATAGGACTTTAACGGCTAATGCTTTTATTCCTGTAATCTTAGGGGAGCTCGCGATAAGAAAGAATATAAAATTAATCCATATAAGCAGCGGCTGCATTTATCATTATGATTACAAAAGACAGCTTCCCATAACAGAAGACGAAATTCCGGATTACTACGGTCTTTTTTATTCCCGCACAAAGATATACTCCGAGAATGCCTTAAAGAACCTCTCTGCGCGATCTAATATTCTTATACTTAGAATAAGAATACCCTTGGATGTTCAGCCTCATCCAAGAAATATTCTGGATAAACTCTTGCGTTTTGAGAAAGTTATAGATATCCCTAACTCTTTAACATATATTCCAGATTTTATTAAGGCCCTTAAGTTTCTTATCGAGAGAGACGCAAAAGGAATATATAATGTGGTTAATAAGGGTGCTTTGCGTTATCCGGAACTTCTTGATGTTTATAAAAAGTACAGATCAGAATTTAGCTATAAGGTAATGTCTTTGGAAGAATTTCCTTTTGTCCGAACCAACCTTATTCTTTCCGTAGAGAAACTAGAGAAAGAAGGATTCGCAACGCGCGATATTCACGAGTGTTTAGATGAGTGTATAAAACAATATATCTCATGGGGCAAAAAATATTGATTACCGGCGGAGCCGGATTCATCGGCAGCGAATTTGTCAGGCAGTGCGTTAAGAAAGGCTACGCAGTTGTTGTTATGGACAAACTGTCCTATGCCGGTGATTTGATAAGATTAAAAGAAGTTAAGGGAAAATATAAATTTTACAAAGCGGATATTTGTAATAGAAAGAAGACAGAAGAAATTTTTAAGAAAGAAAAACCTGATATAGCGGTGAACTTCGCGGCAGAGAGTATTACAGAAGATACATATATTCCAATTCAATCAGTACCAAAAATCGGAACAAGAATGGTCACCTTTATGGAACTATGGCAACAGCAAAGCAAAAATAATAAACCTCAGAAGAGCGAAAAAGGCGAAATAATATTTTTAAGAAGTAAACAGACGAAAGCTTTAAGTTTTTTAAATGGTGGACAGTGGATGCCGATAAAAGCAATTTCACGGCATTGGTATAAAGGAAAGGTTGTAAAGTTGATACAAAAATGGGGTATTATTAAAACTACCCCTAATCACTCTATTTATTCATCCAACCTTGCATTAGCCACACCGTTAGAAAATCCAGAATTGCTTGTTGTTAGAAAAATAAACGAACATAAAAAGAAATATAAAGAAGTTAATAAAAAATTATTGAAGTTTCTGGCTGCTTACATTACAGAAGGGAATACGACCTTTAATAAAGCCAATGGTAGCTATATTACAGAGATAAATCAAAATGACAAAGAATGGATAGAAGATGTTGGTGAGGCGGGTAAACAATTATTTGGAACAAATTACCGTATTATTAAAGGCATAGGAAGTTTTCACATTCAACTTGCAAATAAAAAATTATTTAATTATTTGAGAAAAAACTGTGGACATTATAGCGATAAGAAATTCTTCCCAAACTGGATTTTTGATCTAAATCCAGAATTAAGGGAATATTTCTGGGAAAAACTTTTAGAGGGAGACGGAACAAAAGATGGACGATATACTACTGCCTCTTATAAATTAGCCAATCAGCTCAGTCTCTTGTTGTCCCTTTTAAGAAAGGAGTATAGGGTATTTGAACATAATAGAAAGAATAAAGATTATAAAAGAAGTTGGGAGTTTAAGACTAAATTAGACGGTCAACATTACGGTTTAAATCAAAAAAAGAAAGTAGAATTAAATTACGAGGGGTGGGTATACGATTTAGAGATAGAAAAAACACATAATTTTGTATGTGGGATAGGAAACGTTGTTTGTCATAATACTCATGTCGATAGAAGCATAAATAATGCTTTGCCTTTTATCAAAACAAATATTGAAGGGACTTTGAGTCTGTTGGATGTTTCAAAGAGATATAATATTAAACGTTTTATCCATATATCAACTGATGAAGTATATGGAGAAATTAAAAAGGGGAAATTTTCTGAAAAGTCGCCGTTGCTGCCTAATAGTCCTTATGCTGCGTCTAAAGCTTCTGCCGACTTGATAGTTAAGGCTTATATACACACCTATAACTTTCCTGCAATTATAGTAAGGCCTTGTAACAATTATGGTCCGTGGCAGTATCCCGAAAAACTCATTCCTTTGACAATTTTTAAAGCATTGAGAGATGAAAAAATTCCTGTTTATGGAGATGGTAAGAATGTAAGAGAATGGCTGTATGTTCACGATTGTTGTAGGGCAGTGTTTCTGGCATTAAGGGAGGGGAAAATCGGAGAAATTTATAATATAGGAAGTGGGCAGGAAAGAAAGAATATAGAGGTAGTAAGAAGAATTCTTAGAATATTGGGTAAGCGTAGAAGTTTGATAGAATTTGTGAAAGACAGGGCCGGGCATGATTATCGATATTCTCTAGATTCTTCTAAAATAAAAAGGCTTGGCTGGAAGTTGGAGGCGGATATTGATAAATATCTTGAAAATACAGTAAATTGGTATAAGAAACACACAGAGTGGTTAGATAGTAAATTCGGCCGTTTGAAATTATACTGGAAAGATATATATAGAAAATAGTTGGTGCTCATATTAGGTATTTTGTCATTTCTTATAGATAATAAAGCAAAAGCTTGATAATTTAAAATATGCGCTGCGTTTGTGATGTTATCGTTTTGTGTTGGAACCGCGTAGAATTAACCAAAAAGTTTGTTAATAGTTTTCTTGATAACACCACGATTCCTTCAAGATTGATCATAATAGACAATGCGAGTGATGATGGCACAAAAGAATATCTGCAGACGCTTAAGGATGCAGGATATTTTAAGATTGAGGTTATTTTTAATGGTGAGAACAGAGGATTTGTCGAAGGAATGAATCAAGGTATAAGAATGTCAAATGCCCCTTATGTTTGTTTAGCCAATAATGATTTAATTTTTACTAATGGCTGGCTTTCTGAGATGACTTCCATTTTTGAGAGATATCAAAGTGTAGGAGTTCTCAATCCAAATAGCAATAATTTAGGGACTAAGTTGCCTCGAGGAGTCTCTTTGGACAGCTTTGCTTTAGATTTAAGAAGTAAATATAAAGGAGTTTTTATAGAAATGCCGTTTTGTATAGGATTCTGTATGGCAATAAGAAGAGAAGTCATTGAGAAAGTCGGTGGATTATCAGAGGAATTCTACCCTATGTTTTTTGAGGATACTGATTATTCGATGAAGGCGCAGAAAGCGGGATATTTGATAGGTATGGCAAAAAGTTCTTACGTCTGGCACCAGGAGCATGCCTCCTTTAAACATTGGCAGAAGGAGAAGAAAGAATTTTTCTTTTCCAAGAGCCGAGACGTATTCTTAAGAAAATGGGGTAAGATATTAAGAGTGGCTTGGATTGTCAACAGCTACGAAGAATTATTAGAGAATATTGATAAAGCTATAAAGTTAGTACGAGAGGGTAATTTTGTTTGGATTCTGACCAATAGCTTTAATGTAAAGAGAGAAGATGTTTTCTCTGGAAACGATAATATCGATCACTCGGGTATAAAATTTGTTAGGTTTACCGGTAAACTTAATTTAATGTGGAAAATTATAAAAAAGAAAAAGAGATTCGATTTAATTATATGCCGTGACCAGTTAATCAATCTGTTTCTTAAGAAACTTAAGTATAAAGTGTCGGTATTGTTTGATAAAGATGAGGTGGATAGGATTAAAAGGATTTATGGCTGATAAATAATGTTTTACCATGCTATGCCTAAGGGATTTCTGTAGTTTAAATAATATCAGAAAATGAATATTTTAGATGTAGGTTGCGGGAATAATAAAGCTCAAGGGGCGATTGGGGTAGACATATATCTTGATACACAGGCGGATGTGATTTGTAACCTCAGGAGTTATGCCTATCCTTTTAAGAATGATATTTTCGATTTAATAATCTGTAAACAGATAATTGAGCATATACCCGATACAGATATGTTTTTAAAGGAATTGCACCGGATAGCCAGAAACAATGCGAAGGTAATTATCGAAACGCCCCATTTCTCCTCGTATATGGCTTACGGCGATTATCAGCATTGCCATGCGTTTTCTGTGTGTTTCTTAGATAAGTTAGCAGGCAGAATAGGTTTTAAGATATTAAAGAGGAATATAACTTTTCATCGTAGTCTGCGCAGGTTCAAGATAAACTGGTTAGCTAATAAATTCCCTGTATCTTATGAACGTTTTTGGGCGTTCATTTTTCCGGCGGAACACCTGCATTTTGAGTTGGAGGTAGTTAAATAGATGAAAGTATTGGGAATAGCTGCTCCTTTTGGACATGACCATTCTGCAGCTTTGCTTGTTGATGGAAAGATTGTGGCTGCGGCTGAGGAAGAACGATTTACCAGAAAGAAGCATGCCGTTGGGCAGTATCCCGTTAACGCGGTAAAGTTTTGTTTAGAAGAAGCAGGATTAAAGCCTAAAGACATAGATTATGTGGCTTATCCATGGTCTTTTGTGGCTTTAAGAAGAAAACGCTTTGAATACTTTAGGCGCACGTTATTTACAAGACCCGCACGTGCCTATAAGAAGTTTTTTCGTAACAGAAGAGAGCTCAGCAATCAAAGGGATTTTCTAAGCACTGTTTTAGAGAGGTCGGGATTTAATTTGCAAGAAACTAAGACGAAATGGGTTGAGCACCATGTTGCCCATGTTGCATCAAGTCTTTATCTGTCAGGTTTTGATAATGCAGCGGTTCTATCTATTGACGGAGGGGGAGAAATAACAGCAACTTTATTGGGCTATACTGATAGTGGTGATATAGCAGTAGTTAAAGAAATAGTTGCTCCCGATTCTTTAGGGCTTTTTTATTCCACGATTACTGATTATTTGGGGTTTAGGCGGGAAAACGGGGAGTATAAAGTTATGGGTATGGCTCCTTACGGCGATCCAGAGAGAGTCAATTTTAGTAATATTATATGGTGGGATGCCAAACAAAAGAGTTATTATTGTAATGATGATTATGTCTGGGTTAGAAGGAAAAAGAGACTTAGGACAGATAAAGTTTATTCCAGGAAGATGGTTGATGAGCTTGGGCCTGAGCGTACTGGAACAGGGCTATCGGAACCTTATATACACATCGCGGCGGCAGCCCAGAAGAAATTAGAAGAGATAACATTAAAACTGATCGATACTTACTTAAGACAAAGTTTAGAAGAACATGGCAATCTTTGTTTCGCGGGCGGCGTGGCTTTGAATGTGGCGCTGAACCGCGTTCTTTTAGAACAACCTTATATTAAAAATCTCTGGGTTCAGCCCGCTTCGCATGATTCCGGCACGTCTTTGGGTGCGGCTGCTTATATTGCACATCAGTTGGGGGATAAAATTGAGCCTATGAACAGTGTTTATTTAGGGCCTGAGTTTTCTAACAGGGAGATTGAGCGAGAGTTAAGAAAATGGGAGTTTCCATTTAGCTACAAGGATAATATTTGTTTGGAGACGGCGGATTTGTTGAATAAAGGAGAAATTGTCGGGTGGTTTCAGGGACGTATGGAGTGGGGACCTCGTGCATTAGGCAACAGAAGTATTTTGGGTAATCCTACAATTGTTGGAACTGCGGATAGAATAAACGGGCAGATAAAGTTTAGAGAGAAGTGGCGTCCGTTTTGTCCTTCAATATTAAAAGATTTTGCATCACAGATAATAGGCTCAGAACATCCAGCGCCTTTTATGACTATAGCATTTAAAGTGAATCCAGAATGGAGAGAAAGAATTCCTGAAGTTGTTCATGTTAATGAAACTTGCCGCCCGCAGGTAGTAGATAAACACATCAATCCTAAGTTTTATGAAGTTATAGATATGTTTTATAAGAAAAGTGGAGTTCCTGTAGTAATAAATACATCTTTAAATAGAAAAGGCGAGCCTATAGTATGTACTCCTTACGATGCTATGGTTATGTTCAAAGGAAGTGGCTTGGAGTATTTAGCTATAGGAGATTATATGGTAACAAAAAGATGAGTATCTCATTATCAGTAGTAATTCGAACCAAAAACGAAGAGCAGCGTATCGGAGAGTGCATAAAATCGGTGTTTAGGATTATAGCATAATACCGGAGAAGGTCCACCCTTTCTACTATAATTTAGATTGACTTAAGTTATAGTCTAAGCTATAATTTAGATATGTATATAAAGAGGGATATCGAAGATAAAATTGCCAAATATATTCATACCCCGGAAATACTTGCTATTGTGGGGCCCCGCCAGAGTGGTAAAACTACTTTAATCTCACATATCTATTCTAATTATAAAGAAAAAAGTAATTTCTTAACCTTTGAGGATCCTGAAACTCTTTCTATGTTTGAGAGAGACACTCTTGATTTTATAAATCTTTATGTAAAAAATAAGAGTATTCTTTTTATCGATGAGTTTCAATATGCTAAGAATGGGGGGAAGATTCTAAAACGTATTTATGATGAGTTTAAGATAAAAATAATAATAACCGGCTCTTCATCCGTTGATCTAGCCGTACAAGCGTTGAAATCATTAGTCGGGAGGATCTTTATATTTGAAATTTTTCCTTTTAATTTTGAAGAATTCTTAAGGGCAAAAGATTTAGAACTGTGCGATTTTTACAGAGAGTATGTGAAGAAGGGACTGGAAGACTTATTAGCAGAAAATAGCCTTAACTTTGGCGATGAAATGAATAATAAGCTTAGAAGTTATTTTCAGGAGTATTCAATTTATGGAGGATACCCGAGGGTGGTTTTATCTTCTGACACCGATGAGAAAAAAGAAATTCTTAAAGGGATATATTCAACCTTTTTCTTAAGAGAGGTTAAGGATTACATGGGATTAATAGATGATTATAAACTGCAGAAACTTGTGAAATCTTTGTCTTTGCAAATTGGAAGTTTGATTGATTATAAAGAGCTTTCATCTCTGAGCGGGTATGCTTTCGTTTCTCTAAAGAAATATTTAAATTTCCTGGAGAAAACTTATATTTGTTCTTTGGTGAGGCCGTTTTTTAGGAACAAAAGAAAAGAAATAGTAAAGAATCCCAAGGTTTATTTCTTAGACGCGGGCCTTAGGAACTATATTGTAAACGATTTCCGTAAGCTGGACGAAAGGCCGGATTCCGGAGAGTTATTAGAGAATAATATATTTGTAAACTTGAGAAAGAAAGGTTATGAAATAAAGTACTGGAGGAGTAAAACAAAAAGGGAGATTGATTTTATCGTTGAGAAAGACGGATTGACTATTGGCATAGAAGTAAAAATGAATGTCCATAAGTGCAGAAAGTCCCCATCGGAAACCGAGTTTTCTCAGTTATATCCCGATAGCAGGCTTATATTTCTCTATTATAAAGGATTTAGCCGTGAAGTTAAGGATCCTAATGGTTTCTGTCGATTTCCTTCTTATGCAGTGTGAGTTGAATAATTTCTTTTATAGGGGAGATCTTATAGCTCTTAATAATTATGCATAGGGAGAGTAAGATAATATAGGAGTTGATTATAGCTTCGGGTAACATCCCATTATTCCTAGTAATTCTAACCAAAAATGAAGAATCGCGTATTGAAGATTGTATAAAGTCTGTTTCTGATTTAGCGGATGAAATAATTGTCGTAGACGACGAATCTACGGACAGGACAAAAGAGATTGCTGAGAGTTTTATATAGAAACATTAGATATACATAATAAATGTTACGTTTAACATAAGTTAGAAAGTTAGATATTCCTACTTGACATATTTTCTTACCATATGGTATATTCAAGGTGGGGGTGGTAACAATGACAATAGCGCGTTTAAAAGAGAAAAATCAGATAACACTGCCTAAATCCATTGTAGAAAGGCTGCATCTTAAGAAAGATGAGTTATTTGAAGTTGGTATTAAGAAGAATTATATTGTTCTTATTCCTGTAGAGGTAAAACCTAAGTATATTGCGAAAGAGTTGGAAAATATTGGTAAGATTGTCAAAAAGGACAAGAAGAAGGCAAAGACTGTCAAGGCCGGCAAGGAATTTTCGCAGTATATAAACAGTATAAAATAATATGCGGATAATTAAGGTTCTTCCTTCGTTTGAGAGATATAAGTAGAAGATAGTATTTTATTCAGGAAGCGTATTTTTGTTTTTGAAAGGAGAGCCAGAGTGAGCAATATTCCATTATCAGTCGTAATTCTAACCAAAAACGAAGGGCCGCGCATCGGAGATTGTATAAAGTCTGTTTCTGATTTAGCGGATGAAATAATTGTCATTGATGATGCATCAACTGACAATACCACGGAGATTGCCCAAAAGTTAGGGGCAAAGGTTTTTGTGCGAAGGATGGATATTGAGGGCAGGCATAGAAACTGGGCGTACGCACAGGCACAAAATGATTGGGTTTTTAGCGTGGATGCCGATGAACGCCCTACTGAAGAATTAAAAGATGAGATAAAGAGAGCTATTGTTAATACTGAGAATGTTTGTTTTGCTATACCTTTCCGGACCTATATTGGAAATTACTGGATAAGATGGGGCGGTTGGTATCCCGCTCCTAAAGTCAAACTTTTCCGCAAGAGCAAGTTTAAATACGAAGAAGTAGAGGTCCATCCCCGTATTATTGTCAATGGGGGTTGCGGTAAATTGGCTAACGATGTTATACACTATAGCTACCGCGATTGGGCAGATTTTCTTAGCAAAACCAATAGCCAGACTTCATTAGAAGCTTTGAAATGGTATAAGTTATCCCTTGAGAATCCTAAAAAGGCTCGGTACAAAATGAATTTAGTTCATGCTTTCTGGCGTACTCTGGACAGATTTATCCGCACGTTTATCGCAAAACGTGGTTACCGTGATGGGTTTGTGGGTTTTATGGTCGCCTATTTTTCTTCTCTTTATCAAATCGTAAGCTACGCTAAATATCGGGAATTGCAAAAATACAAGAATGTTTCCTAACTTTACATATCCTTTTGAAAGATATATGTCAAGTTAGGAAAAAGGTTTCTTGCTTATCTTTTCTCTAAATCTCAGGATAAGTTTTTATTGACAAATAAAACTATGTAAGTTAAAATTTCTACAATTAGCAATTACCTATAACTGTAATGAAGAAGATAGATTTAGAGAAAAAGGTCATAATCAATAAAAGTAATATAATTTTTAAAGAGATAGGAGGAGAAACAATATTTCTGAACAGAAAAAACAAAAAATTATATGAACTTAATGAAACAGCAAGCTTCATTTGGTCTAAAGTAAATAAAAAAGTGCCTATTAAAAAAATTATTAAGAACTTATCATCTAAATATAATATAGAGGAGAAAAAAGCAAAAAAAGATGTATCAGAATTTATAAAAGATTGTTTATCTAAAAAGATATTTATAATTGAATGAAACGTGAGAATAACAGAGTATTTCCATTCTGCCCAGGGCCGTTTTGTTGTCCAATGGCACATCACTGAAAGATGCAATTGGAGCTGTAAACACTGCTACCGCGATTATAATCGAATAAAAGACCTTCCTTTAAACTCTTTAAAAAATATATTATCTCAGTGTATTGAATTATTCCAAATTCTTCACATAAATACTCCACATATTAATATTGGCGGAGGCGAACCTTTTATGAGAAAGGATTTATTTAAGTTTTTCGAACTATTGGATAAATATCAAAATTTAAGAGTTGGTGTTATGACTAATGGTTCTTTTATTACTAAAGAAATTGCCCATAGATTGTCAAAAATTAAGGTAATAAAAGGTATACAAGTAAGCTTAGAAGGCATGGAAGATGTGAATGATGCAATAAGAGGTAAAGGTGCGTTCAAGACCACCGTTAAGGCAATTGAGCTTTTGAGGAAATATAACATTTTTACCAGGGTATCAATGACTGTTATGAAGTTAAACGTGAAAGATGTAGAACCTCTGGCTGTTTTTCTCAAAAAGATAGGTATAAATGCTTTTGGGGCGAGAAGATATGTGCCGTTAGGCAAAGGCAAACAATTGGGAAAGTTTATGCTTTCACCCCAGGAAACAAAAGATTTTTACCTTAAAAGAGAAGGATTGGCAAATAAGTTAGACAAGAAGGGGGAATTTTATATAACTTATGGTTGCGAAGACGGAATTCTTATACAAGAAAAGGATAAGATAAGCAAGAAAAGGTTTCCCTACTTGTTAAATGCCGTATGCGCGGTTACGACTGGCAGAACGTTTACTATATTCACTAATGGAGATATTTTAGCGTGCAGAAGATTTCCTGTAAAAATAGGTAATGTTTTGAAACAAAATTTATCTGAAATTTATTTGTTTTCTTCTAAATTGCAAAAGATAAGAAGTTCAGACAATGTTCATCCTTTGTGTAAAGATTGTTCTTTTTTTGATAACTGTTTAGGCGGAGCAAAGTGTATAAGTTATGCCTATTTTAAAAACTTTTCTGCGCCAGATCCTCAATGTTGGAAACTATTTAAGAATCTTCCTGAATATGGTATAATATAACTGTAATCAGCAAATGGTATAATATAACTGTAACTTGTAAAAAGGAGTCGTTATGCGAAGGAAGAAGGATAACAAGAGGATAAAGGTCAAGACGGATACCTCAAAAAATACTTACGAAAAACCAAAGATAAAAGAGGTATTCAATAATAATACTGCTAATAATATACCTGTAGCTTTTACCGCTAGCGGCGCTTGTAGTGCTTGCTTCTAAACTAATTCTGTAACAGAAAGAGGAAAATAGCAAGTTATGAATATAAGTATTAACCACAATAATTTTTCTCTTTCCATAAAAATAAAAACTAAGGAAAGGTTTATCAAAGAAGCGATTGAATTTTTAGCAGTAACTAACCCTCCCTGGATTATAAAAACAAATGTACTACCAGATATAACATTACATTTAAAGAGTTTATCTAAAAAAAATACTTTCTTTTTAGGAGGAAACTCTCGGATAATTGATTCTCAGATAAATCGTAATGGAGCTTTCTTAATATGGGCCCCCTCTACCGGTTCCTTTATAAAAACAGATTTTAGGAAAAGAATTTCTAAAGGAGAGTTTGTCCCTCAAGATCCCAATATTATAACAATACTCAGACGCTGGATAAACCTATGTATACTTATGAATTATTCTATAAAGCTTCATTCTGCTTCTATAAGGATAGCAAAAGAAAGAACACTGCTTTTAGTCGGAGGTGCTAACAGTGGTAAAACCACGCTTTCCGCGATTCTAAAAAGAAATTTTAGTTATAAAATAATTAATGATGATTTATCATTCTTAGTTCCACAGAAAGAGAAAATATATCTTTTCTCTATCAACTTTATGTTTTTTGATAATTCTGGGTATTTATTTAATAAAGAAATTGATAGTGTCAAGACAACTTTTTACGGTTTCCCGCGATGGATTTTTTTTCTAAAAAGAAAAAAAGGCAAAAATGGCTCAAAAATCGTATCTATGCCTTCTAAAGAGGCTTTTAAAAAAATATGTTTTTATAGTGAATTTCCTCTCAAGGAGGGAAACGAAAAACAACAGAGAAGATTAGAAATTTTAAGTAGTCTAATTAAACAATGTCGATGTTTCTATTTGATCAGCAAAGAAGATATAAAAGATAACCCATTGAAATTAAAACATTTACTGTTTCCTATTCTTTCGAAGAATTAAACTTTTAATAATTTGTTCCAAGGTATGTGGTTCCTACCGGCGATACACTCTCCGCTTCCATCATCTGCGGAAAGCCAAAGGCATCTTGATTTACAATAAGATAAAAACTCACAGTTCTTACAAATATCTTCAACTAATCTGCGCTTTTTAAATGGTAGTTTTGTCTCTTCTTGATTCTTTGTGCAAGAGCTTAGGCTTCCATCAACACCAACTATAATATTCCCTTTAATACAAAAAGGAGAGCAACCAATCATTGGTATTATTTTATATTTTTTTGCCGCAAGAAAAAAGGGGAAATATCTAGTTATACTACTTTTACCAAAGAATTTGACAAAATCCCGCATCAATTTCTCAAGAAGCTCAAAAAATTCAAAGTGGTTCAGATATGAATTCTTATTCTTAGGAAGTATCGGTATTTCTCTTTCCCAAGCTATATTATTAATTAAGTCGTTATCTATTAAGTTTTTCAGCAGACCCAAAAGCCAAGAATAATCAGTATTTTTTATGAGAGTAACTATAATGTCTGGTTTAACTCCATTTTTCTTCATATAAGCTAATTTACTGGAAGCTTCCTTTTTATTTTTCCAAAATTTTCTATATTTATCTAAAGAAATACTCAAATCCATTTTGTTTTTGATTAAAAAACTCAGTCTTTCTTTAAAACCCTCTGAGTTAAAAAAACAATCAGGATTTGAGGTAATAAAAATTTCTTTTTTAAAAAATAAATCTTTGCGGATTATATTTACTATTTTTCTGGTTTTCTCAAGAGAAACCACAAAGGGCTCTCCTCCATGGAGAATTATTTTTTTTATATCTTTCTTATCTTTAATCTTTTTAAGAGATGCTTTTAGGGCGCTTCGGGTAAGAAATTTTTTAGGGAATTTTTTTATATAGCAATGGGGGCAATTAAAGGGACAGTAATTTGTTAGTTCAACAATTAATGTTTTGGGTACTTTCAATATAAACTTTTTCTCGCTTCTAATATCATTACATAGATTTCTGTCTCTGCACTATTCTGAACAGCTTGGTTAGTGTACTTCCACTTGCCATCTGATGTTTTTACCTTTTTAAACCTAAAAGGTATTTCACCTATAATATAGAGGACAGATTTTGGAGTGCCTTTTGAAGAAAATTCAACTTTCATCAGTTCACTAGGTACTACCATCGATGAGTCAATCTTAAAATCATTAAAATCCATATTCTTTTTAACTAGGCTTTTTGTTTCGCTAATAGACATACTTTGACCAAAACCCGCATAAGGAATATTAATCTTTTGTATTACTTGTTTGTAAAAAGGCATCTCAAAACAACCGAACAGTTTCAAATAATAAGTATTACCTTTAAAGTATGAAGCGAAACCGGTTAAAACTACCACGCTTTCACGGTAACGTTTACAAACAGGTACCACTGCATCTTTGCAAGATGACATTCTGCACAAGTCTCCATAAGCATTCATATATTTATAAATTTTAGGAAATGGAAAACTGCGCTTTATAAAAGGTCTAATAGCGCTATATTTGTATAAACCGAATGAATCTATAAGGATATTATCAGAATTGTCAGTCGCGCTTTTTAAGAAATGCCCTTTATAAAAGAAAGGACTATATTTTACCGTTCCCTTGAACGGATATTTCTTATCTTTAGGGGCACAATTTGTCAACAATGCATAGAAATCATCCGAGGGAGTAAGAGGAATTTCATGGAAGAATATGAAAGGAAAAACAAATTTGTTTTCCCTTGTTTTAAAAACCTGAAATCTTACAGACCTTACTTTATAAGCATGAGTTTTGGCCAATTGTTTAAGCCGGGAGATATCAAGTTCATCTATTGTCCCATTATTCTTGATGATATCTCTATATTTTGTTTTGACTAAATAAACGTTTCCCCTAAACTTCAATGCTTTGCTTCTTAGCGCGAATACACCGACTAAGGCAATAATCACTATTGATACTATTCCGATTAGCGTTTTCTTTGACATTTTCCTCTCCCATTTTAATTTGTTATGTGCGCTTTTAAAATTAGCACTCTCACTGGATTATCCTTGTGTATAGTGGTAAAAACTTTTATGTTTCTGTCTACATCCTTTCCAGACTTCTTTCTTAGATTTCTTAAGCTTACTTCGTAGCAGTTACAGCGGCTTACTTCCATCGGGATTTCGACAATTATAGAAAGGATATTCTGGGGGACACCCTCTTTCGAAAACTTCAATCTTAACATTTCTCTAGCTAACATTGACGCAGGGTCTATTTTCTTAAAATCTTCTAAATGGAATCTGCTTTTAACTATGTTTTTCAATCTTTCTCCAGAAATTCTCTTCTCTAGACCTTTTCTGCTTGCTCTCAAGTTTGCTGTTAAAAATTTGTTAGTTCCCTGAATACTTTTATAAACATCTGAAGGATAGGGGAATCCATACCATTTAAAAAAGTAAGTATCGTTAACAAAATACGATTTATAATATATTGCGCCTATTGAGGATAGATTCCAGGGGAAGCATACAGAGGCAAAATATCTCGAGTCACAAGAGACCTTATCGCATAATTCTCTATACAAACGTACATACTTAAAAAGAGAAGGATAGGGGAAAGATTTGGATGAAAAAGATTTGAATGAATCCTTGCAGACCACAGCTGAATTTATAAGTTCTTTCTCCTTTTTATTAGCGCCATAATCATATTTTGATGTTGGATAATAAATAATTGGTTTAAACGTAGTTGTTTTAACTTCAGAAGAATCAGACGAACTACAGGCAGGACAGATAAAGATTTGAGATGTAAAGGGCTTTACGGGTATTTCTTTTATTGAAACGAAAGGAAAAACATACCCTTTTCCGGTCTTCAACATAGGGAATTCTAATGGTTTTATTACATCTGCCGTATTGATTGCTTTATCAACGACGGATAAAACAATTTCTCCATCTTTTACAATCTCAGCATACTTTATGCGTGATAAATATACTTTTCCTTTAAACCATAACTTACCATCTTCTGCGAATACATACGAAGAAACTAATGTATACAGGAGTATAATTGAAACTACGCCAAACTGCCTGAAAAATCTTGTTTTTCCCATTGCAGAATGCTTTTTATATTCTTTCTTTGTCATCTATTTATTACATTTGCTTCTAATATCATTATATTGACTTCGTCATCTTTTTCAACAGAAAAGAGGACTTTTTTAATAGCTTTAGACTCAGGATCAATTTCTCTTTTAAACCTTATAGGAGCTTCATTCATAATGCCTAATACATATATAGGGACGCCTTCCGAAGACAACTTAATTTCTAATAATGCTGTAGGAAATATAGCTTGAGGTTCCACTTTGAAATTATCTAAGTTTAACCTTTCTTCAATCAAATCTTTAATTTTATCAAGAGGATATGCCTGACCTATCTTTTGCAAAGGGATGTTAATTTTTTTTACCACTTCTTTATAGAAAGGAGCCTGAAAACAGCCAAAACTTTTTAAGAAGTAGTTCTTATCCTTGCTATATGAAACAAAACCGCTTAGAGTTACTACGGATTTATGAAGACATTTACATACAGGTACAAAGTGTTTTATATCGCATGATGATACCCTGCACAAATTTCCATAGATATTCATATCTTCATAAATAGCAGGAAATGGAAAATCTTTTTTTAGAAATGGCATATTGGGCGTATATTTGAATAAAGCAAATGAATCTACGTAGACTTTATCAGCATTTTCAACTGCGCTTTTTAAAAAATGTCCTTCATAGAGAATCGGGCTCATTGTTATAATGCCTGAAACCGGGCATTTTTCTTTCATGTGACAATTTATCATCAAAAAATAAAAATTATCGGAGGAGGTAAAGGGAATTCTATGAAAGAATATATAAGGAACAACAAATTTATTTTTTTGTGTTTTTAAAACCGGAAATTTCACAGATTTTACTTCATAACAATGGGTTTTAATTGCTTTTTTAATCTTAGATGCATCTAATTCATCAATTGTTCCATTATTGGTTATAATGTCTGAATATTTCACCTTGATTAAGTATACTTTTCCCTCAAACCATATCTTAGTATCTTCCGCGAAGGCAAATGGAAAAATAAATAAATATAGCAATATCCCTAAAAGGGCGCATGGTTCTCTAAATGAATTTAGCGTTGTCATAGGATTCTACCAGCTCTTTCAATAATTCTTCAACATTTCTGAATTCTATCTTTTTTCTTACTATATTAATTCTTTCATGCAGCCAGATAATTTTATGATAAGACTCTTCCTCTAAATTCCATTTTCTTATTTTACCTAATATAGCAAAGAATAAAGATTTTTCGTCCTTTAATACATCTATATTGCCTATATATTTTACATTCTTCATAATCTTAGAAATATAGCTTTTAAATACAGCATTAACAACATTTGGTAAAAAGGAATGGCCGTTAACAACAATTAAAAGATGTCTATCCTGGTTATCCTTGATAAGAAGAGGGTTTACTGACCATGACTCTTTTATTAAAACAATCTCGGTATTTTTTAACCGTATCTTTATTTTTTTAGCAATATCTTCCGCAGAGTGTTCCTTGCTTGATAAAAAAAAACGATAATTTTTACAGTAGCTTCTAAACTCTTTTGAAATATCTGTTTTACTAAGTATCTCGAAATCTTTTGGACAACATACTATTTCTAATCGAGAACTCATGCTTTCTCTTATATAAAGAGGCCTTTTGCAATTTGCATAATTTGCCATCAATAAAAACCCGCCTATAAAATATTTTCCTACTTTTTTTTCGCTAAAAAAACACAACCCCAAATCATATAGATCTTTCATCAAGGGCAAATAAGGTTTCAAATCGAACCAGCTGTATTTCATTGTGTTTAAATGGAATAAAATCCCCGCTTTTATATTAAACTTATTTTCATGTATAAAGAAACTATTTGGAATAAAGCAATTAGGCAAAGTCAAAAAGTCTAAATAACTTAAACTAATTTTATCTTTCTTGCTAAAAAAACTGGCACCTATTATTTTGCTGCATAACTTCATCTCTTTTATTTTTTTTCTTTGATTACCTGGAATATTATTGATTGGCATAACATGCGCAGCTTCTTTTAACGCAATGCATCTAAGATTACTGTTTATTTTAAGTTCCAACTTCACAGTTTTATTTTCTTTATCGATAGACAGGTTTATTAATGGGGTAGCCAATTTTATTTCGTTGCTACCATGTTTTATTGTAATATGATAATTTGATAATCTACCGATAGACAAATTGAGATTAAATATCTTTTGCAACTCACTATCACAGGTGTATAGAACATTCAGCTTTATTTTTCCTGAAGAATCTACATGCATTAGAGGAAAATATTCATAATTTCTAGAGACAGGAATATCCCCTAATTTGATATTCTTGAACAACACTGCATTTTTTTTATTAGATATCTCGAGCCACAATCCGAAAGCAAGATATGTCTTCTCTTCGCTGCTTTTTTTAAATGAGGAAATGTAATCATTGAAGTTAGTAATCTTTTTAGCCGCAAGATGCTGGATCATTTCTATATTTGAGCGGCCCATTTCATATGTTTCAATTGGTATTACAAAAACGTCTTCCTGCTCAAAATATAACGCTTTACTTCCCCAATTGAGGTATTTTTCTAAGTTTTCTTTCTTGCCGCTGTAATAATCTACTATAAATCTCTTAATTAAAACAGACATTGACTTGCTATAATAAACTTTTATTTGTTTTCTTTTAGAATCTCTCTTTGTAAACCATAAGCAATAGCTACTTTTATCTCAGTAGATTCTTTTGTTATTTTATCTCCTATATGAAAGTTTTCAAAATCATTCAGGGTTAACTCTATAAATCCGAAATCAACCTTTTTCCCTTTTAAATAATAATAAGGAACAAATAATAAAGATATTAAAGGAATCAAGAAATTATACCCTAAAGGCAAACTAAACCCCTCTTTTGTTTTTCTAAAAAATCCATTATTGGACAAGATATTTAGAATCTTTAGAATAAACTTATTTTCTCTATTTGGTAGCATATTTGTAATAGGATAAGGAACGCTATTATTATAATATAAGAACCGTATAATAATGTGGTGAAGTAAAAGTAAGTTCGTGGCAAAGGAATTTAATTCTTTAGAAGAAGGAGGGTTATATACAGAATATAGAAATTCCTTTTCGTTTTTCCGGCCTTTTAAAACCTTATACCAACCTTGCCAATCCCAGTTGCCATACCAGAGAGGAGTTATAAGAGAAGATGTGCCAATTAAAGATTTAGCTTTAGGTCCAACCCCAATCAATGCCCCATATAGAGTAGGCATGCAATAGTAGTATTCATAAGTAGCAGGCGTAGAGATGTCGTCTGCCTTTAGTTTCTTTGAAAAAATCCTAACTTTGTAGTCAAAATCTCCATTTCTTACAAAAAAGTTGGCATTTTTCGCCATTCTTATAGCAGTATTTAGCATATAGAATGTTTCCCATATCCCCGCGTGATTATCTAAAAAATCAAAATTTCCCATTCTATAATTTCTTGGACTTACAATATATCTTCCTATATCGAAAGAGAATCTTACTTTTTCACTGTCTTTTAAGAAGCCTATTAGCATTTGGATATCTTTGAGAGACTCAGAAATAGGTAAGGTTGGTAATCCGTAAAGGAGATCCATATGGACCAGAGGAATGGGGGCTCTGTCTTTTAAAAATCTTAACAATTTCCAAACTTTCTTTGTATTTTTCCTGCCTCTTAAATATTTTCCAGAAAGCTCATTCAAAGTTTGGATCCCTAAAGAAATTCTATCGCATCCATTGTCTTTCAAATACTCAGTCAAATCTTCTACATTTTCATCCTCAGGAGACAGTTCTACTTCAAAATATGTCTTTTTAAAAAAATCATTTCCGTAAAGCGCTTTGAATCCTTGTAAAAGTTTCCGTATTCCGGTGATGCCTAATAAATTGGGCGTCCCTCCTCCAAGGTGGACCAATCTTGGCCTAAATAGCTCTAAGAATCCATCTTTTGATAAATTAGGATGAAGAATACGCAGAAGATTAATGCTTAGAGGTCCTCTTTTGTTTCTCTTATATAAACTAAAAAGAGCATTTACCTGTAGTAAAAACTCTTTTTTGCAAAGTTTGCCAAAATCTCTATTGAAATTTATTATATCATCGCATTCTTTCCTATGAATTCCTCCAAACATGCAAAATTTACAGATTCTATTACAAAAAGGATAATGAACATATAATCCACTATTAAATCCTTTTTGATTAACAAACTTTAAGAAGTCTTTATTGTTTATTTTCAGATGGTTGCTGTCAACGTTTGGCAGGTTATCCAATGGAATCCTGGTAAGCATGCTCTTATCTTTTACGCTAATGAACCCTGTTCCAGGGAAAAGAGTAGTCAATTGCCAAAAAAGCGGGCTTTTTAACAAATTTTCCATAATAAACAACCTTTTTCAAATTATACGCTAGGTTAAGTAAAATGTCAATTATAGTACCCCAGGGGTAACGCAAGCAAAAATGTGTAAGTTATCATAGTTGAATTTTCTCCAGTTGATTAAATCTCTTAAAAGGATGTTCCTTCCAGTGTTTATTCATGTGATTAAAAACAGCGAATATTATCCTG
>Ga0164318_10001556_pt1 | contig 20546 bp, 24 predicted proteins | sample GuaBasSedimGuay9_FD_113734 | JGI IMG/M metagenome (GOLD analysis project Ga0164318, IMG submission 113734) | Subseafloor sediment microbial communities from Guaymas Basin, Gulf of California, Mexico - Guay9, Core 4571-4, 0-3 cm | ecosystem: Environmental > Aquatic > Marine > Hydrothermal vents... | reverse complement strand
TATGATTCACTTGGTGATGAGGTCTTCTTGAGATTTGATGAAACGGTCAATCTGCTCCTGGAGCAAGTCCAAATGTTGAGATCAGTTGTTCAGACTGCTCATAGGTAGGACGCATAGTAGAATACCGTTTAAAACAGAAAGGGGCTTACGGCCTACACCCAGCACTTCTAATGTTACCCCTTGTCATTTTTAATTTTCTTATCTGTTGAAAATGTGTTTTGTTACTATTATGACCTTCGCATTTTCTTCCTGTCCAAATTCATATCTTTTACGCATAGGATATTGAAATGAGACAGTTAAACCCATGGAGATTATTAATATAAAAATAGCCAACAGAAAATCAGACACGCCAAAAATAAACGCTGAAGCCAGCATAATTCGCTCTATAGCAAATATTTCATGAGCAATTAATGCCTGTTCTCGTGATAGTGTATTAAAATTTTTGAAAACGTATATGTACATAATAATAATTAGAAGAAGTCCTGGAGTTAAAATTAAGAAATAAATAGATGATACTAAATTGAAGTATAATGGCAACAGAATGGCAAATGATGACCAAATTGCTGTCATAGTTAGCGATATATAAACCGAATTTTTTGTTCCATATTTCACAGGAATGGTTATATAGCCGCCTTTTCTGTCTCCATCAATATCACGGATTGCCCCCAGAATGTTGCTGGTTGTATCGTGTATTGGAAAAACTAAAGATATTAAAAATACATAAGGCGGTATGGTTTTATTGACTGCGATAGCGCCGAATAAGAAAGCCATCCAAGTTATAAAACCTCTGTTAAGATGTCCAAATATTCCGTTAGATTTTAAAAACTTTGTATAGAATATTACACTAATTGCCACAAGTCCACTTAGTAGTAAATTATAAACGCCTAATAAAAAAGCTAGATAGGATCCAATAATTGCTAAAATCGTAGCAAATAAGACCATTTCTATAGGTTTAACTCGCCCTGATGGCAATGGACGATGAGGTTTTTGAATAGAATCTAATTTTTTATCAAAAAAATCACAAGCATAAAGAGCTGCTATCCAACCTATGATCGGGGTAATTGTAGCTAATAAAGCAATTTTAAAAGGAGGAAAAAACCCTAAAGTTAGGGATGCACCTACGAGACTAACGAGACCACACCAAATTACCGTGTATGGACGCCATATTTCGACATGTGCAAAAATTTTTGATTTAATAGATATGTCTTTCTTCATAGTCTCCCAAAGATTAAAATTTATTATAATAATCATATTATATAAACTTTTTTTATAACACATTACTTTAAAAATTTTAGAAATATTAATTATTCAGTAATATTTATATAATAGCTTTATATAATATTAAATGGATTACTATGACAAAAGATGAAAGAATTCCAAAAGAGTGGTGCTTTGTTGCAGGAATTATTGGAGGCACAATTTGTACTATTCTTAGTTTGATAAATATATTTTTTATAATATCAGAGGTATATGTAAGTAATGTAAATTTAACTAATAGTATGATAATTATTATTGCATCATCTAGTGCAATCTACATTTCTAGAATTAAAATTGTGCGAGAAAAGTTCTTTATAAGTGCAATGGTTATTGGCACGGTCTGTCTTTTACTTGGTATAGGATCATCCTATTTCTTATTAAATAAAATAAATTTGGAATTAGCCTTAATGTTTCATGCAATTGCAATTTTAATAGCCACTATCATAGCAATATACATATCATATATAAAAATTAGGAAAATGGGGGAGCCTTATTTTGCTGCACCTTTAACGGGTGGATTAATAGGTATGGTGTCAAGTGTAGTAAGTATGTTGTTTATTTATCAGATGAATGATCTTGACTTGGTGCCTTTATTTATCAGCATATCGATTCTTGCGGCTTCTGTACCTACAGTTTATGTACCCTCTCATAAGTTTAGATTGGGGATAATAAAATTGCCTTGGAAGTAAAATATGGTAATTCAACTTATTGGTTAAACAAATTCGGGTAAAAATATGTGGTTATATATCTTCAATCCTCTGTTATGGATACTTTTTTATTTTATAGCTTATAGTTGGTTTATAATCGTATATGCTTGCCCCAGATTTAGGAATAAGCTTTTTCGAAGAAATAACCCATTTAAAAGTATTTTTACAGGTGTTATCAGTGTTTTAGTCTTTTTGGGCATACCCACCATTATTACAATTATAAAACAGCCATCGTTGCTAGAATATTACAGAATCATGAATATTTTAGGCTTAATCATAATAATAATTGCAATTTATATCGAAATAATATCAAGATCGCAAATTGGTATATTTCCCGGCTTAAAGAAAAAAGAAAAATTAATTAAAGGAGGGATATATCAAATAATAAGACATCCAATATATTTGGGAAATAGTCTGTTGGTAGTTGGTCTAGCGGTTTTTTTTAATTCAAAAATTTCGTTTATTTTTTCAATATTTTATTTTATATCATATATTCCACTAATATTCTTGGAAGAAAAAATCCTCCTTAAAGAATATAATAAAGAATATGAGTCATACAAAAAAAATACTCCTAATATATTAATTCCAAAACTTATTTAACAATAATCTTTTCAATTTGTTTTTTTTGCAACAATAACCTTTAAAGGAAAACCAAAGGTAAAGATATACGTCAACTTACTATTGATAATCTCAAAATCAGCTTTTTCAATTTCTTCATCCACATAGATTGGGCGACTTGAGGCATGATATCCAAAAGTTGTAGGCCAATATTGGTAGAGCCATTCATACAACTTTCGCATTATTTTAGTTAATCCTTTTCCCTCTTTTGTCATTGCTACCAAAATAAGTCTGCCATCTGATTTCAGAACACGTTTTATTTGATAAAGAAGGCGAGAAATATCGTTTATTTTCATTATATCGAGAACATAGACAGCAAAAACCACATCAAATGAATCCGACTTATAGGGCATATCTAATACGTTACCAATTTTTAATTTTGTTTTGTTCTGTATATTTAATTTTGAAAGTCTTCTATTTGCGAGTATGTGCATTCTCTCGGAAAAATCTAGCCCATAAACCTTGTGAATGGGGTCTGTAGCAGTAATAATTTTTTCTAATAAAAATCCACTACCAAATCCTAAGACCAATGTTTTTTCATCTTTCTTTAGTTCTGACAAATAAAAAGCATCTAGCATTGGTTTGATTCTAAAGATTTGAAGTATTTTATCGTAAAAAAACCCAACTGAATCGTACTTTTCTTTAGCCCCCCCAGCACTAGAATAAATAACATCTATTACTGGATCGTAATTTTCTCTTAAATTTTGCTTTTCAGATAAATTTTCCAAATCCATTTAGTTTATTCACCTTATGTCTATTTGATAGCTGATGCTAATAATACGTTATCAATAATTTGAACACGTATCTTTTTAAATCCAACATCATCAAGTAATACTTTAAGAGAGTTGACAGAATAAATTTCAGCGTTATATTTTTCTTTGATTTTTTTATAATTTTTTGTTTCGCATTTATACCAAATCATAGTTATCACAACTCTACCAGATTTCCGTAAAACTCTATACATTTCTAATAAACTTTTTTTCGGCTTTTGAAAATAGTAAAATGCTTCTATTGCAGCTACGCAGGTAAAACACTCATCCTCCCAAGAAAGATTTGATGCTTCTTCGAGTCTAACATCCATTTTTTTTGAACGAGTCTTTATCTTATTTATCAATCTAACATATTTTACAAATTCCTCGCTATGATCTATTCCTGCAGTAAAAGAGACCACATTGCTAGCTTTTTTAAGGAACCTTCCAACGCCAAAACCAATCTCCAAAAATCTATCTTTTTCGTTCAAATTGAGTGTTTTCCAGGCTAACCTATACGATCTTCTATGTCTAAGTAACATAATAAGACCTGCAGCTATGCCAATAAAACCACTTGGTTTTTCCGGGAGAGAATGATTTTTCATTAACTGTCACATCCTATAACAAATGTTTTTAATTAAATCTCATTTCAAGCCATATTGATATCGTGGAAAAAACCTCTTCTTCAGCTTTATCACTAAGTAATAAATCTAGATGGTTATATTCTTGAAAATTTACAAAAGAAACATCATTACTGCCTATCCGTGCTACTGTAGCCTCTATTTCTTCTGGAGAATCAGCAGTATCTTTGCCTGCGGATATGGCCAAATATGGTATGTTTACTTTGCTAAGATTGGCCGTATAATCGTATCCATTTTGAGGATCGATCCAATGACCAGAATAAAGTTTACTATCAAAACCAAACATCATATCTACAACAACACCGGCAGGTTCGTCATCCAATGACGCTACGAGACATTTCTGTACAGATATTGGCGTTAGGGTCTTGTGAAAACAAGACTTTCTAACAGCCTCTCTAAAGAAGAAAATATTGTTTATATCTAGTGTGGAAGGAGCAAAAGGAGAAACATATGCATTTGATCCTTTTTTTATCCCAAATATCTTCTGATAAAATTTCTCCCATATGCTTGCTCTATGACCGATACATGATGCTGCTGTTGTAATAACACCTGCGACCTCTCCTTGATTGTATATCTCAGTATAAGCGATGGCAAGCTTTCCGCCCATGCTGTGTCCAAATATTACGATATCATCACTTTCTGTTTCATTTAAAACAAATTTAATAGAATCTTTGACATCATAAGCTAAATAAGTTTTATCAAAGTCCCAGTTTTTATCTATATCTTCTCTGTTTCCTCCTCGATCTCCATCCCCATCATGTGTTCTTAAATTTAATAGCCAAACGTCCCATCCTTCATTTGCAAGATATTGGGCTAAGGAACGATTAGCATCATAGTCAAGAACACGATAATTACCAAGCATTCCATGTATGAGGAGAATAGGTACGCCTTTTTTGTTGCTTGGAAGATACCGGGTCAGCTTTATAGCAAAGTCATCTTCTGTTACAATATTGTAGTTTATTTTATCATAATCAACATCTTCAGCATTATCATCTTCTAAACAGTAGAGAGCTCCATCATCTGAACCTATAAGAATTTCAATTTTACCATCATTATCAATATCTCCTAAGGTAGGAGATGAATGAACCATATGGCCAGTTAAAAAACTCCATTCTTTTTCGCCAGTGCATCCGTCAATACAGTAAACATTATGATTGCCTGAACCAAAGAGAATCTCTGAGCGACCATCATTATCTATATCGCCTATAGCTGGAGATGATACACAGATAAAGCCAGTTTCGTAATTCCATTCTTCCATGCCTGTTATTGCATCAATACAATAAAGAGACCCGTCACCAGAAGTAGCAACAACTTCGATTTGCCCGTCATTATCGACATCTGCAAGACTCGGAATTGACGACACAAACAAACGTGTTTTATAATTCCATTTTTTCTTACCCGTGGCTCCATCCAAACAATATAAATTATGATCGCCAGAACCTATAAAAATCTCAGCGGTACCATCGTTATCGACATCTTCAATTTTTGGAGAAGATGATATGAAAAAAGTGGCAAAATAAGGAATATTTAAACCAGTTTTAAATGCCCATTCTTTTTTTCCAGTATGCCCATTCAAACAATATACGTTTCTATCCCATGAGCCAATGATAATCTCCATATCATCATCATTATCTATATCATAAATGCAAGGTGAAGAGTAGACTTTTCCTTTGGTTTGATATGACCATATTTTAGCGCCCGTAGCACCTTCGATGCAATAAACATTTTTATCACCAGAGCCAAAGACAATTTCAATGCCTCCATCATTGTTAATATCATATAACGCAGGTGTCGACCATACTTTTCCACCTGTTGAGAAAGACCATTTTAAATCTGGACTGTCGTTTATAATGTCCAAACAGTAAAGCTTTCCATCATTAGATCCAAATATAATCTCATCTTCGCTGTCTTCATCGACATTACCTAAAACAGGCGAAGAGGCAACACCTCCCTCTGTTGCAAAATGCCAAATTTCTGCTCCAGTGTTACCATCCAAACAGTATATGTAGTTGTCCCATGAGCCAAAAATAACTTCTACATCGCCATCATTATTGATATCAGCAATAGTTGGAAAAGAATCGACAAAATCTTGTGTTTGGAAATTCCATTTTTGGTTAAAACTAGAATTTTTAACGATTTTATTGTTTTGTACTAAATAATACTCATGTGCCAGATGCTTAGCATTGCTTATTCCTACAATTTGAAAAGACGGTAATACAAGTAGGAGTAATATGCTTAATAATAATATGTTACCTTTCTTCATTAGATGTTTCGCCAATTATTTATTAATAATTAAATATATAAAATTTTTTATATTACGTTATTACTTTTATTTTTATCATCAAAGACAAATTTTTTCTATGTGAACTCGTCTTAGAACTCAATTCTGGGGAAAGTATTCAGCCGTATGTTACGGCCTACACCCAGCATCTTATAAATTTTTATAAATATTTTTTCTATGACCAATAAGTAAAACTAATATTTTTATCTCATTCTTGTTGATATCTGCTATTACTCTATAATCTCCAACTCTCAATTTATAATAATTCTTTGTAGTTAGTTTTTCGAAATAATGAAATGGATCTTCTTTTGTAGCCATTATTTTATTAAAGATTCTTTTTCTGTTTTTCTCATCAAGTTTTTCCAAAAATTCAATAGCCTTATCATCAAAAATAACCTTAAACATCTATCTATAGCCCCAGCCGCTTTCTTGCTTCTTCTTCTGTAACAAAATGTCCCTTTTTAATACGTTCTCTTGCGGCTTCGATGGCTTTTATAGTTTCTTTACTTAATTCCGGTTCTTTTTTTAATTTTTTAACGATGTAAATCAATTTTTTTAATACTTCATCATAACTTTCATTTTTATATTCTCTAAATCGATCTATTTCTGCTTTTGTTTCTTTATGGATTTTAATTGTTGTTGCACTCATAATACCATAGTATACTTATGTATACCAAAGTATAAATAACTTTCTATTATCTGTACTTCTGACTTAAATTTACATAAAAAATTATGAGAAAAATGTGTTACAAAGGGGCTTACGGCCCCCTACACTCAGCACAATTAATTTCAAACTCTTTATGTTATCTCCATTGTAGTAAAGAGTCAAAAATACAACCTTTTAAAATACCAAATATGGCCCACATCTAAGAAATTAGTACAATGTTTTAATTTCAGTTGCTTCTAATCCTTTTATTGATATTTTGGTTGTATATTCGACAAGATCTCCAGGATTTAGAAAAATTGTCCAAAAGGGTAAACTGCTCTTATGAACAAAAGCGTCAACTCCATCTTCACCTTCTATAAATCCGTATCCTTGTTTAATATTATACCATTTTACTTTTCCTTTCATATGTTTTACTCCTTATCTTTTTTAATGAATAGTGATAAAAAGAAGAAAAAGATTTTTTGTAAAAATCAAATCTTTTACTAAAATCTTTTTGGCCTATGTTTTTGATAGCACTCCCTACAATATACAGGTCTAGTACCATCGGGTTTGAAAGGAACTTCAGTTTCCTTTCCACAATCTGCACAAATTACTTTGTGCATTTCTCTGGGAGGTCTATCGAAGCCTCCGCCTCTATTTTCTCTATACATATTTTATTTCCTTTTTGATATTGCCTCTAAAAAAAGACGATATTTGTGTTAGCTATAGAAATCAGGTATATAATAGTATCTATCAATAAAAATTTTAAAAAATATGTATTTCTATTTAAAAAATAGTTTCTTTGGATCTTTATTAAATTCTCCATTAAATTAATATAAATAAAATAGTATTTGTAATTAGGTTAATGCTGGGGAGATTAATGAAAATAACAGTCATTTCAATATTGCTAATAATTTCCATAAATCTTACAAGTGGATGCTTTGAAAATGATAAAAATATTAGCGATTTTGATAAACTAATTGGTACGTGGAAGTGGAATGGAGAAAGTGTAGAAATAACTTTTAGTTTTTATGAAAACCAAACCTTTTACAGCTATTCTGTGGTATTGGACACTCAAAAGATTCATAAGGGTTGGGGTACATTTTATTTTAACAATAGCAAGTTATGTATGTATAGTCCAGATGGCATTAGCGGTGGTCCAGAAACCAATTGTTACAATTATAGCTACTCAGAAAATAATAAAAAATTGACGCTATCTACAGCAGAATTTGGTGAATTAATATTACTTAAAGTTTAATATCACTTCTAGATTGGAGGCAGATAAAATAAAGACAAACATATTGATAACAGGCATGATTCTCTTTTTAATGATTTTATCAATAACTGGCTGTTTTGAAAATGAAAAACATCTTAGCGAGTCAGATAGATTTGTTGGAGAATGGAAGACAGAGGGCGGAATTGAAGCAAGGTTTCATTCCGATGGGACGTGCGTTTTTACTGGAAATGAGGGAACTTGGCAATTAAAGGGCGATCTGCTATTAATTACTCTGCCGTTCACTGGTGGTGAAAACACGTTGGGTTGGAGTTATAATTTTACTAATAACTATAATACTCTTAGTTTGATGAATGCGAGAGATGAAGGTTATATATTTTACAGGCAATAAACTTTCTTCACAAAATTAAAAAAGTTGAAATGCTATTATTAATTTACACAGATGGGGAGCTTATGATAACTAAGTTAGACAAGACAAAAGCAAAGAAAGTAGTTGAAGAAACAGCAGCTAAGACAGTTAAATTTACAATGACGCTGATAAAAATAATTTTCATCGTAGTTATAATTTATACAGTTGCTGTAACGATCTGGGTATATTCTAGAGAGGGATTGGATAACTTTTAACAAGCATAGCAACTATAAGTATCGGTGGTTTCTGGGCATTCTTTCTTGGATATTTTGGGTGGAGGCTTGGCCAAAGCATAGAAGTTTATTTTTATGATATAAGAAAAAAGAAAAAATAAACTTACAATATAATTTTTTTCAAAGTTTCTATTGCATTTTTTATATTATCAGATTTTACAATATATGATCCTGAAACAAACATATTGGCACCTGCTTTATCAACAAGACCTATTGTTTTGTCAGTAACTCCTCCGTCAACTTCGATGTTCAGATTTGTTTTTAATCTTCTAAGCTCAGATATTTTATCTAATATTTCTGGAAGAAAAGAGCTACCATAAAAACCAGGGACTACAGTCATAATTAGAACTTGATCTAAGTCATCTAAATATTCTTCAATTGCGCTTACAGGCGTTTCAGGATTCAAAACAAAACCAACTTTCTTATTCTTACTTCTTACAAAATCAATTACTTTAGATGGTTTGTCCATTGATTCGAAATGAGCCAGGATTATATCGACTTTCTTATGGTATTTATCAGTCCATTTAACTGGATCATTAACCATGAGGTGTGCCTCAAAAAGACAATCTGTTTCAGGTAGTTCAAAATCAAAATCTATTGAGTTATTGGGAACGAACTTTCCATCCATAAAATCAAGTTGGATTAAATCAACGAAGTCCTTGACTTTATTGATGTTGTTTTCAAGCTCTTCTTGAGATTTTGCAATTATCGCAGGAATAATCATCTTCTTCATTATACTGCTCTCCAATTCTAAACTTACGACTTATATATTAATGCTCTTTAAATCTATATCTGTAAAAACAAATAATTCAGGAATTTTTAAAATCAATTTGGCAGGACAATTGGCATAATTGGAGTCGCTATCAAGAAACTTAGTCAGAGCATCCTTTTTTTGATTTCCAGATATAATAACTACACACGCTTTGGATCTAGTCACCATTTTAGATGATATGCTCATCCTTCGACTAGGTGGTTTTGGCGAGTCTTCTACAATTATGTAAAAATCAGAATCATCTTTTATTGATGGATGGTTTGGATATAGGGACCCAATATGTCCATCCTCGCCAATGCTAACAACTAAAATATCGTAGAAACCATCAAATTTTTTTATTTCATCTTCATATTTTTTTAAACTGTTTCGTTCATTTTGATTTTCGATAATAAAAGGATGAAAATTTTCTTTTGGAATGATGTCAGAGAGCCCAGAGTTTATCAAACCAAAATTGCTCTCAGGGTCATTGATGGGCACTAGTCTTTCGTCTACAACAAAGACATGTATTTTTTCCCAATCCACAGGATGTTTACTTAAATAATTAAGAATCGGCAAAATGCTTCGACCACCGGGTAAGCCTAACACAATTTCCTCTTTCATGGATAAAAATTTTGAGATTAACTGACCAATTGCCTCAGCCGTATATTCATACAAATTTTCTTTTTCATATAGAACTTTCATAATATCAAACTTTTATTTTTGACTTTGCAACATTGCAGCAAAGCATGCCCCATACAAACTAACATCATAATTAATTATAACATAAACTGGTATTTCTTTAAGAATATCATTTCTTCGATAGGCATTTTCAAACTCTTCAAAAAAATCCTTAGATTTAAAAATTTCCTTGTTTTTGGCGGCAATTCCCCCAGCGATATACAGGCCGCCTACGGCCATAGATTCTAAAACAAAATTTTTTGCGCATCGTCCATAAAACTTGGCAAATAATCTGAAGGTTTCTTTGCACGTCTTATCTATTGTTCTATATCTTGAGATTACTTCTGCTTTATCATCTGATTCATCTATCTCTTTAGAGTAATTTGTATGATCATATCCTTGCTTTTGCCTAAGGTAATAGTAAATATTCTCTAAACCACGCCCAGACAAAACTTCTTCGTAAGAAATGGGTTCGTCTATTCCCATTTTTTCTTTTATCTGTGCTGCTAACCCGATTTCAAAGTCATCTTGTACTGGAAACTCACTATGTCCGCCTTCACTTGCTAATGGTACGTATGCTTTGATGCTTTCATCAAATGTTAATATGCTTTTACCAAGCCCGGTTCCAGCGCCAATAACTGCTTTTGTAGACTTTGATCTGACATCCTTAAGTTTTACAACATATAAATCATTTGCATTATTAATATCTAATAAATTGATTCCGTATCCTATGGCTTGAAAGTCATTTATCATAAAAATCTCATTTAATGAGGTATTCTCTATAATTTCTCTGGTAGAAATATTCCAATTAATATTTGTTAATTCTACATGCTCTTTTGAATCAGATACAACTCCTGCTGCTCCGATACAGGCAACACCAACAATAATGCCATGTTCCTTTTTTGAATATTCTAAAGTTTGTTTGATGGCAGGAATCAAAGAATCTAACTCTTTAGTTTTAAAATTAAGTGAAAACAACAGAAAAGGTTTGTTACCCTCTATCCCAGCAATTCCTACATTTGTATTTGTGCCACCAACATCAACACCCATAACATAAGAAGAAAAACTTCTTTGTAGAATCTCTCCATCAGATTTTTTAACTGTGTATAACTCCATTAAATCTGGCACCTATAAAAGAAATAGAAATGAGGTTTAACTCATTTTTGCTGGAACAAATGCACATCTGTTTGTGGAAAAGGTATGCTAATACCGTTCTTATCAAATGCTTCTTTTATTTGTTGTGTCAGCTCCCATTTTGCCGTCCAATAATCTCCGGTATCGACCCATGGACGCAAAAGAAGATCAACACTTGAGTCACCAAGATTTGCAACTGCCACATATGGTGCAGGATCTTTCAAAACTTTCTTGTGATTCTTCAAAACATTCATTGCAATTTTTATCGCTTTGCCCATGTCATCGCTATAACTTATGCCAACACGCATGTCGATCATACGTTTGTTTAATGCTGTGTAATTGACAATCGCCTCTCCCCATATTTTGCTGTTAGGAATAATCACTCTTTTGTTATCTACGGTAGTCATTGTTGTAATACTTGCACCAACGCTATTTACAGAACCTTCTTTTCCAGCTATGTCAATGTAGTCTCCTTTTTTGAAAGGTTTTGTAATTGCAATCATGAACCCTGCGGCTACATTCCCTAAAGTTTGCTGGAATGCAAACCCTAGAACAAAACCAAAAACGACAGATACGCCAAGTACTGCAGCACCGACATCTACACCCAACATACTTATGGCAAACGCAAGAGCAGCAAGAATCAATAATATTTTTGTTACTCTAGCAGTAAATTCTGCCAATATTTTTGTCATTTTTGCTTTAATAATGGCCTTTTTAGTTAATCTACTTATGATTATTGCCACAAAATAGCCGATAACGATTACAGCTATGGCAATAATTAATCGTAGGTATGTGATTTCCGTCAAAGGTATTGTTTTTCCTATCCATTCAAAATTAATACTATCGCCCCGATGCTTGTAAAACAAATTTTACTTATAAATCGTTCGACAATAATTATCGTAAACTACATAATATGGTTGTATTTTACAAAATTATGAATGGCTTTGAAATATTTATTTTAATTTTATTTTCTTTTTTACCGCCAATAATTTATGCGGTGTGGGTTAGAAATACAGAAAAATATCATCGAGAGAGATGGATATCAATATTTTTTTGTTTTTTATGGGGTGCTACAATTGCAATTATTGCATCTATTTTGCTTGAATTGGCCTTAGGATATTTTGTAATATCGCTTGATAGTGGTTTGTATGCCATATTTGGAGTTATAATTATTGCGCCATTTGCTGAAGAACTTACAAAGCCTTTAGCCCTTAGATTTAAAATTATTAAAAATGAATTAGATGAAATTGAAGATGGTCTAATTTACGGTGCTATCGCTGGTCTTGGTTTTTCTGCAACTGAAAATTTGTTCTATGGATATACTTTTTTAGCAGAAGGATTTCTTTATTTCATTCTTCTAATATCAATTAGAAGTTTTGGAGGATGTTTATTGCATGCTTCAGCAACTGCGTGGACTGGTTATGGATATGGAAAAAAGATAATGGGCCAAACCCCGTTACTTAAAATTTTGCCTTATTTCTTACTTGCCATTTTAGTGCATGCATTTTATAATTCACTATTGATTTTTGATTTAATAGGAGTTGGCTTTGGCTTTGTGGCCGCTTTATTATTTGCCTTTATTACAATAACTGTCGTAAGGAAGAAAATTATTTACCTTGATACTTTAACAAGATGAAATGCTTTATAAAAAATAAAACATTACCAGAATTTGGAAGTAGTAATATGAAAAAGATTGCAATTCTTACCCGTGATTGTGCTGGCGTCAATGCAGCAATTAGATCCGTCGTCCGATCAGCTTCACTAGAGGGTATTGATGTTCTTGGTGTTATGAGGGGGTATGATGGATTAATTGATGGAAACTTCGTGTCATTGGATCGTCGTTCTGTATCAGGAATAATAAATCAGGGTGGAACTATTCTCAAAACTTCCCGTTCGCCCAGATTTTTTAATGAATTGGATCAAGATAAAGCAATTAAAAATCTTAGGGATAATAATATCGATGGGTTGATTGTTATAGGTGGCAACGGCTCACTTACTGGCGCCCATATTCTTGCTACAAAGTACAATTTTCCTGTTGTTGGTATACCTGCAACAATTGATAATGATGTAAATGGCGTCGACCTTTGTTTGGGTGTTGATACTGCAGTTAATGTTGCTCTCGATGCTTTAGACAAAATTAGAGACACAGCTACAAGTCTTGAGAGAATATTTCTTGTGGAGGTTATGGGAAGACGCTGTGGATATATCGCACTGCAAGTAGCACTATCTGGCGGCTGCGAAGAAGTATTAGTTCCTGAAATGGATATAGATTTAGATAGAATGTGTAACGAAATTGTTGAAGGAAATAAAAAAGGAAAAGTTAGTTGGATTATTATTGTTGCAGAGGGAAAAGCAAGCGCACATGACATTGGTAAATTAATTACAGAAAAGACAAATCTTGAAACCCGAGTTACTGTTTTGGGGCATATCCAAAGAGGAGGACGTCCGACTTCTACAGACAGAATAATGGCCTCCCGTTTAGGTAAATATGCTGTTGATGTTTTAAAAAATGGAATTACAGATTATTGTGTTGCTATAAATAATGGTCAATTGTCGACTGTTCCACTAGAAACTGCAATCCAATCTAAACATATTGATATCAAAAAATATTATAATTTAATTAAGATATTAACATAATATCTCTAGGAATATGTATTACTTACATATTTTACTAAAAATCTTTATAGAAAAAACTTAAATGGAAGTTTATTATTAGTTTATTTAACTTTTAATTGGGTAAGGAGGCGATAAAAGAAATGAATAAAAAACTAATTTTAATTGTAACGCTAGTTGTATCACTTTCACTTATCAGCTCTATGTTTGGTAGAACAACCATAAAAGCAACGACTTTAACTGGGCGATTAGATGTCGAAAAAAAGGTTTGGAATGGCTTACATTGGGTTAATTCAATAGATGCTAATATTGGAGACACAGTTCAGTTTAAGATTACTCTGACATATTATAATCTTACTGGGGGGGCGCATTATGCCTACAATATAATGGTTAATGATACGCTTCCGTCATGTCTTGAATATGATACAGGCTCCGCATGTCCATTTGAGCCAAGCATAAATGGAAATCTTTTGACTTGGGATTTAGATACAACAATTTTGTACGATACAGAAGTTTATGAAATAACCTTTAATGCAACTGTTGTCGATTGCGGAGAGAATGTAAATGCGGTAGAAGCAACTGCGGATGAGCATTGTACAGGTCAAGTTCTATCCGATCAAGATACAGCGACTGTAAATGTGGCTTGTCCCGAACCTGGCATCGATGTTAAAAAATGGGTATGGGATGGTACCTGTGAATGGGTTGATGACACATGGGTTTATCCAGGGGATACTGTTAGATTTAAAATTGTAGTAATGAACACTGGCGAGACAATACTCGAAAATGTTACAGCAATTGATACACTATCAGACAGCTTAGAGTATGCTGACGATGCTACAGTTGATGGGGTGCCTATTGAACCTACAATAACTGGTGGGGGAAAAATACTAACATGGGATCTTGGAACTCTTGCTGTTAATCAGACTGTCGTTATCGAATTCAATGCAAATGTTTCTGGACTGCCTTGTAGCGAGGACATCAATCTTGTAGAAGTTACAGCTGAAGTTGAATGTGGTGAAGATATTTCAGATAGCGATACAGCGACTGTTCACATCAATGGAATGTGCATGGAAAAAGAGGTTTGGGATGATAAGGTATATGGATGGATGGAAGAAACCACAATAGGACAAGGCGAAGAAGTAAGATTCAGAATAAGAGTTATGTACCATGGGGATTATAAATTATATGATATGAAGATATGGGATGTTCTGCCATCATGTCTTGATTATGCGGATAAAGCAACAGTAAATGGTGATCCGTACGAGCCAGAGAGTTCATCAGATGGTAAAACACTGTGGTGGAATCTAACATCAGAGTATGTGTTGTACGACTCTCAAACCCTTGTGATCGAGTTTACTGCATATGCCGGTAACAGTAATTGTGAGCCATGTATAAATTGGGCATATATCCGTGCAAAAGAATGTAGTGGCTCAATATTTGAATGGGAGGATCCTGCAACAGTGAATATTGAATGTGCGTTTGTTGCAGATGCAGGAGGTCCGTACAGTGGTGAAGTTGGCGAAACTATAACAATAACTGGTTCAGCAACAGGTGGGTCTTTACCTTATACTTATAAGTGGGATATGGATAACGATGGAAGTTATGACGATGTAACAGGTAAAACAGTGACTTGGTCTTGGTCTGAAGAGGGAATCTACATAATCAACTTAAAAGTAACAGATGATGATGGTGATAAAGCATATGACTATGCATCTGTAACTATCGAAGGGGGAAACGAAGCACCAGTTAAGCCAGATAGGCCTTCTGGTATGTCTGTTGTAAGAGCTGGAGAAAAAACATTATATTTTGCATCGACTACAGATCCTGATGGAGATGATATCTATTATAAGTTCAGTTGGGGAGATGGAACTGATAGTGGTTGGGTTGGTCCATTCCCTTCAGGTACATTGGCTGATGCAAACCACACTTGGTCCGCTAGAGGAGATTACACAATTAAAGTCAAAGCAAAAGACACTCATGGTTTAGAGACTGATTGGTCTGATCCACTTCCAATTCGTGTACCCAAAGGTAGAGAAATGTTTAATCATCCACTTTTACTAAAAATATTAAATAGATTGATAGAACTTTTCCCTCTACTAAAGAATCTGATATTGAACTAGAAAACCGTTCAATACCCTCTTTTTTTTATTCAGAACTTGTTAAGATGTATAATGTCTTCTAATTTTCTTTTAGGAACATGTAAAATTTCGTTTTCGTCTCTCCAATATTCTACATTGTTATCTTGCATATCTACTATCACTGGATTTTCTGATCTATAGCCAAGTGCTATTACTGAATCTACATGATATTCTTTTGGTAATCTGAGAATGTCATGTAATTTTTCTCCATCTACCTTACACAATATGCAACTCCCAATACCCTCACCTTCAGCAGTTAGCATAATATTTTCAGCAGCAAAGCTAGAGTCTCTAACATACCAAGAATTCTTTTCATGATTTTTTACAATAATAATTATATATGCCATCGGCCTCTCCTTTTCATCTGGAAACCAAGTCGGTTTAATGTATGCAGCCCAACCAAGTGTCTTAAAAACCTTGGCACGCAATTCTTTATCAGTTACAACAAAAAACTCCAATGGTTGAAGATTGGCGGCAGAAGGTGCTATGCGTGCTGCGTTTACAAATTTTTTAAGTAAATCTATAGATATTTCTTTTTGTTGAAAACGTCTAATACTTCTTCTTGATAAAATTGCATCATAAACTTTCATAAAAGATTATAAACAATAAAGTTAATAAAAAACTTTATACTAAAGGAAATACATTAAAATACTATTCCAAAATTGGGGTTCTTCTAAATGGCTAAAAAAAATCGTAGGATGAGAACTTTTGCAAGGACCGCATCAAAGTCAATGGAAAAAAGGTTAGTTGAAAATGCCAAAAAAATAAAAAAAGACCCTTATTTAATCTTACCAACATATGAAGATCGTGTGTCCCAAAAGTATTTTGATAAAATTAAAAAAAACTTGGACAAAATAAGCAGGTTTAATGAAGATACAAAAAAACTGGAAAAACTCTCAAATAAAAAAGGATTGGAAGGGGCATTTGCTGGAACAATTTCTATCGCTAATTCCAAAAAGGCACCTTATCTGGCTGTTTCAAAATACCCAACAGGCGATATTGCTTATGCACAACGAGGGAAAGCCGAAAAAGAAAAATTAATTGCATTTCAATATGTTGATGATCCTGTTCTTAGATTACTTGGCATTAAAGATATTGCTTTAAAAAAACGTTTACATGTCTATTCTTGGAATAACGGCTTTATTTCTACAGGTGTAGATGCTGCGCCTCCAAAGGATTTTATCAAGTTTATAATCGAAAAAATAGGTTTGTCGTTAAAAAATGGCGTAGCTGCTTGTAGAGATTTAAAACCAGAACTTGTTAAGAATAAAGAAAGTACCAAGAAAAATTATCTTAGAATTCACTGGAAATCCGCAGATATACTATTTGCAATATGTGAAGATTGTGCTAAATTAAAGAAGAATACTATTTTTAATATTACTAAGTATTTAATAGAGCCCAATATTTCAGAAGATTTTTCTATTGATGTAATTGGTCAAGTTATACGGAAGTTAGATTCTAAATATGATACGCGATATCTTAACGAGTATCTATCAGGTAAACTAAACGATTTTGATTTTATAAAAAAGAATGTATCCGATCGTGAGCAATCTCTTAAAGAATCTGGTGAGAAGATGTTCATATTGGATGGAAAATCATATGGTACGAATATGGATGAATTTATATCTAAATTAAAACCAAACAAATATGAAAGGGAAGGATTGGAGATTATACTTGATAAAGTGGATGAACCTGTTATTTTTGACAATGCATCCCCAAATAAGGTACTGGAAAAATACTGGAAAACATATGGTCTTGATGCCATTAGTTCTTTTATTGACGATGAAGAAATGGCAGAAAAATTTTTTGCTTTAGATGACGCCCCCTCAGATATACTAGAGCTTGTTTTAAATTATAAACAAAGGCAGAAGATTCTTTCTGAGCTTCCAAGGTATAGCTCTCTTCCATCGCTTGCTAAATTTGCCGATAGTGTTTCTAGAACGTATAGAACTTTTGGTGAAAAAAAAGCACTTTCTGAGATTAAAAATCACCCCGACACTACAAAAGGAAAATCCATTGCTTATGCTTTCTTACTTGCTTTTGGTAAAGGGCAAGATAAAAAATGGCAATATTCTGCAGTTGAAATTGAATATGGTGAATTTCTAAAAGATTACGCCAAAAAACTACTCGAGTCGAATCCTGCTAAATATCATAAAGCTTTACAAGAGTTGTTAATAAACAGTGGCAGCTCGGAGAATATTGATTCCTGTTTAATTTAAATTTAACTTGTGATAAGAGCCCTAATATTTAGAGTATGAACAGATAGATCCCAAAGATTCATGGAAATTTTGTTCGCTAAGCCAGTGTCTGTTTTTTTTATTATCTTGCCAACTAACTGCTCTTTAGATATTAGTTGATCTTCATCATTAAATATGTAAAGGGTGTAATATTTGTTTATTGGATTTATTGTACGGATCTGATAGATTTTTTTGGAAATCAATTTGCCAGTATTGTTGTAATAAAATAAAGTGTCCCCTAGTTTAATATTAAAATTTGGATGACTTGATTTTTGTACTATTATATATTTATTATTTTGTTGTATCAGCACATACTGTTCTGGGTTTTCAAAAGATTCTAGGAAAGTACCTTTGCCTAGAGTATGTATCGCAGAAAGAAAAGGAACTACCAATATTATCATAAAAACCAGAAAGTTTAGCGTTTTTTTAGTCGATATCTTCGTTCGATTCACCTCTTACATGTTAACCATTATCCTGCTAACATTTGTCATGAATATTATTTAAAGATTATCTGTTAAAATTGCAAAGTGTAAAAATGCCAAATCATTTTCATATAAACAAAAATTTTATAGATGAACAAACGATTCAAGGAACATTAGTTTAAAGATGGAATATAGAATCATGAAAAAATCAATATTAGTTGTTGATGATGAACCAGATGTCCGTCAAAGTGTAAAAATGATCTTGGAGATGAATGGATATCGAGTTATAGAAGCTGTTGATGCTGATGACTGCTTAAAAAAAGTTAAAGAGGAAAAACCTGACCTGATATTGCTTGATATCATGATGCCAGGAACCCCAGTTGGAGAGATTGTAAAAAAAATAAATGATATTAAAATTGCTTTTATGAGTGTAGTACGAATTTCCGATGCAAGAAAACAGGGTTTGCTCGCCCAAGAAAACGTTGTTGATTTCTTTCAAAAACCATTCAATGTATCAGATTTAATCGAGAGAGTAAGACTTCACATAGAGCAATAAAATCCTTTGGAGGGGTGAATCTAGGTGGATGGGAAAAAATTTAGTTTACAAAATATCCTCTTTTCGAAGCTCAATGTTAAGATAACCCTCCTATTTTTTACTGTTGGAATACTTGCGCCTTCTGCCGCAATATTTTATTTTTATCTTATAACTGTATCTTCTTTATCCGAGTCAATTCCAATTGAGCAAGCAGCTATGCTAAGGACAGTAGCAATTACGATTATAATTTTGATTGCAGTTAATACTACTTTAGTCGGATTTCTTATTTCAAAAGCGATATCAAAACCTATAAAACAACTTTATAGTGCAACTAGAGAGGTTGAAAAGGGAAACTATGATGTAAAACTTGATATTAAAAATAGAGATGAGATTGGAAAACTTGCAAATGCTTTTAACAAAACAACTGCTGCATTGGCTAGAATTAAAGACGAGCGAAGAGAGCTAGATAGTGCAAAAACTGAATTTTTAAGCATCACCTCTCATGAGCTGAGAACACCAATAACTCCAATGAAAGCACAATTACAGATGCTTGAAAAGGATTATTTTGGAAAACTGACAGACAAACAAAAGGAAAGTTTATCCATTATAATTAGAAATACAGATAGACTTGACAACATAATTGTTGATTTCCTAGAAATCTCAAGGATTGAGGCTGCCAGATTGAAGTTTAATTTTGTGGAAGTAAACCTTGCTGAAACTGTTAGAGAGACGGTCAAATTTATGGAAGGTTTTGGAAAGGAGAAAAACATAGAATTGGTAGTTAAAACAGATGAATTGCCAACGATAGAAGCGGATCCTGATAGAGTGAGTCAGATTCTCAGAAATCTTATTACAAATGCTATAAAGTTCTCTCAGGAGAACAGCAAAATTGAAGTTGAGGCTAAATTAAGAGAAAATGATATTTTGTTTAGTGTTAGGGATTATGGTACAGGTATAACGCCTGGAGATCAGATTAGAATTTTTGAACCGTTTTATCAAGTTGAACAACATTCTAAAAGGAAGTACGGTGGTACAGGACTTGGGCTTGCCATATGTCGCGGGATTGTCGAATCTCAGAATGGAAAAATCTGGGTTGATAGTAAGATTGGGAGAGGAAGTAAGTTCTTTTTTACTATTCCTCTTGAGCCAGTCAGGGATATTAAACCAATAAAGGTACTATTTTCTCAAAAGGCAGTTGTCGAAAAAAAGATACAAGAAGAATTTCAAACGATGCTTGGCCCACTTGGAAATATTGAATTCAAT
>Ga0164318_10001555_pt1 | contig 20547 bp, 17 predicted proteins | sample GuaBasSedimGuay9_FD_113734 | JGI IMG/M metagenome (GOLD analysis project Ga0164318, IMG submission 113734) | Subseafloor sediment microbial communities from Guaymas Basin, Gulf of California, Mexico - Guay9, Core 4571-4, 0-3 cm | ecosystem: Environmental > Aquatic > Marine > Hydrothermal vents... | reverse complement strand
CCGGGCGCGGTCAGCACCAGGGCCGCGGCGGCCCGGGCCGCGTCCGTGGCACCGCTCACGGCAATACCGACGTCGGCCTGTTTGATGGCCGGCGCGTCGTTGACGCCATCCCCGGTCATGCCGACGATATGTCCGGCTGCCTGCAGCGCCTTGACAATACCGTATTTATGTTCCGGAAAAACCTGAGCATAACCGTCGGCCTGTTCAATTTCCTGCTCTGCCTCCGGACTGAGGTGGCCCACGTCCACCCCTTGCTTGAAGATTTGGTCAGCAGGCTGGATATTGCCGCCTAATCCTAACTGCTGGCTGACCTCACGGGCAATCGCGACATTGTCACCGGTGACCATCTTGATCTTGATCCCATGGTGTTTGGCATTGGCAATGGTCGCCGCCGAATCCTCGCGCGGCGGGTCAAATAGCGACAGGATACCCATAAATTGCCAAGGACCTTCATCCCGAGCACAGGCTACCCCCAGAGTCCGGTAACCCTTGACCGCCAGATCGACTACCACCTGTTGGGCCCGGGTGATGTCATCCGGGGCCATCTGACAAAGGCCGATGATCACTTGCGGTGCGCCTTTGGTCACCTTGACGGTCTGGTTCTGAGCATCCTTGACAAGGCTTTCGGTACGTTTGTGGATCGGATCGAAGGGGACGAATCTGGTCTGAGTATAGTTGTCTAATACTGATCTGTCTTGAAGTCCGGCGATAACCGCCAGCTCGATAGGATCCTGATCCTCTTCTTTAGAAGCCAAGGAACTATAAAGGATCAGTTCCTGCTCATCCTTAGCGCCAAACAAGACACAGTCTCCCAGGCTAAGCCGGTTCTGGGTCAGGGTGCCGGTCTTATCCGAGCACAGAATGTCGATACCGGCCATTTCTTCAATGGATTCCAGCCGTGAAACGACGGCCTGCATTTTTGATAAAGCCATGGCCCCGACCGCCATGGTCACCGAGAGCACCGCCGGCATGGCCACGGGGATGGAGGCCACGGTGAGAATCAGGGCAAACTCGATCAGTTCAAGAAAGGGGGCACCCCGCTCCAACTGGACCAGCATCAGCACTGCGACCAGCCCCAGGCTGAGGTAGATCAGATAGTCACCGATTTGCAGGACGGCTTTCTGGAAATGGGAGGGTGCCCCCGCGGCCTGGACCAGGCTGGCGGTACGGCCAAAAAAGGTGTTAAGGCCGGTGCTGGTTACCAGGGCCAGCATTTCCCCTTGCTTGGCCACCGAGCCCGAATAAGCCAGATCACCGACCTTGAGGTTGACCGGTAAGGATTCGCCGGTCAGCGCCGACTGATCGACGCTCAGGAAGTCACCCTCCAGGAGCTTGACATCGGCCGGAATGATGTCCCCCAGTCGCAGGCGGATAACATCACCCGGGACCAGCTCGCGGGTGGCGATATCGGTCCATTTGCCGTCCCGGCGCACCCGCGCGTTAAGGGCTAATTGTTTCTTCAAAGCCTCCAGGGCATTAGCGGCCTTAAATTCCTGCCAGAAGCCGATGGAGGCATTGAAGACCAAGAGCAGCATGATGATGGTAAAATCATCCCAATCGCGCACAATCAGCGATAAAATCGCCGCGGCCTCAATCATCCAGGGTATGGGCCCCCAGAAATAACTCAAAAATTTGACGAGGGGACTGGCCTTTTTTTCGGCCAGTTCATTGGGGCCATATGCTTCCCGGCGTTTGCTGGCCTCTGCAGATGATAGACCATCGGCGGTCGCCGCTAGTTTTTGCATCAGTTCAGCAACTGAAATCCTCTGGGCCTCTTCCGGACTAATATTGTGGTTATCCATGATATCTGGCCTCACTTGGTTTCTCGAGGTCAAGTTGAGTTTGAATTAACCGTGCTACCCGCTACCGTCCCCTCCTGGTGCTGAAGGATGCAAGGTTTTAAGTGATGGGGGTAGGTGCCGACCCAGTTTTCTGACTAATTGGTGGGGTGATTAAGGCAGCCCGCCCTCCTTAGAAAACCGCACCGCTTCCCGGATCATTTGATTGGTATAACCCCACTCATTGTCGTACCAGCTCATGACCTTAACCAGATCGCCGTCCACCACCTGGGTCATATTCAGATCTACCACCGAGGCGTGCGGGTCCTTGATGATATCAGAAGAAACAATGGGATCTTCGGCTACGCCCAGGATATCTTGATAGCGGGCGCTCTGGGATTCCTCTTTAAAGATGCGATTGACCTCATCTACCGTGGTCGGCCTTTCGGTCACAAAGACAATGTCCGCCAGCGACCCGCAGGCGACCGGACCGCGTACCGCCACTCCATCAAATTTGCCTTTATATTGGGGCAGGGTGATGGCCGTAGCCTTGGCCGCGCCGGTGGTGGTAGGCACAAAATTGGCGGCCCCGGCCCGCCCCCGGTTAAAATGCCGGTTGGGGCCGTCCACAATCGCCTGGGTGGCGGTATAGGCATGAATGGTGGTCATGATGGCCTTTTTGACGCCGATTCTGCGCCCCATGACCTCCACCACCGGGGAGATACAATTGGTGGTGCAACTGGCACAAGAGATTACTTGGACGGACTCTTCCGGGGTGCAGACCCCGGGGACAATGCAACACACATCTGCACCTTTGGGAGGCGCCGAAAGGATGATATAGCGGGCTCCGGCCTGCACATGTTTGGCCAGACCATCCCGGTCGGTAAAGACGCCGGTGCATTCAAAGACGATATCAATCCCCAAATCTTGCCAGGGGAGTTGAGTCGGGTCTTTTTCACTGAAAAAGCGGTATTTTTTTCCCGCCACTACTAGATGGCTACCGTCGCTCTCGACTTTTTGGTCATAACGTCCGTAAACCGTGTCGTACCTGAGCAGGTAAACCAGGTTATCCAGGGGCATCAGATCATTGACCGCCATTAACTCTAGTTCCGGGGTCTCCAGGATGATCTTTAAAGCTGCCCGGCCAATTCTACCCATGCCATTAATCGCGACTTTTGCCATTGTGGACCTCCTTGCTGGTTAAGGATTCTCGGATGTTGCCGAACCTGGCCGAAATTTCCAGGGCGGCGGGATTATGAGGGCAATTCGTAGATCTTAATGGTCGCCCGCTGTCGTTCAGCCGCCAGCCACTGGGCGAAAAGCAATTGCCGTTTATGTTCCAGAACGGACCGATAAAGCTGATCTCGGACCTTATGGAATTCCTCGCTACTGGGCGTCCGCTGCGCCTTGAAGGCTAACAAATAGTATTGGCCTTTCCAGGTGATGGGTTTCTTGACATAGGGATGCTCGGCAGAGAGCTGGAAGGCCGCCAGGGACAAATCTTCCGCCTGCCGCAGGCCCGGAAACCCCTGGGCTCGGGTAAAGAAACCACTGTTATGCAGCGGCAAGCCGGCCTGGGCCGCGACTTTACCCAAAGACTCGCCTTTTTGCAGACGACCCAGTAAATCCTGGACCACCTTTTCGGCCTGGGCTGCGGCTTGCTGCTGTTTGACGGCCTGGCGCACCTGATCGCCAATCTGATTCAGAGGCGGGATGTGACTCGCTTGGCGCTCTAGGGGCTGCAGAATTACCAGGCCCTTAGTCACGGGGATAATTTTACTGATTCTCCCGGGTTTCAGGTTTAAGGCCGTCTGGTTGAACTGCGGATAGGTCCCCAGGCCTGGAACCGGGTCCTGTAGAGCCAGAAACGGGGTTTCTTGCAGCTGCAGGTGGTGCTTTTGGGCTACTTCGGCCATGGTCGCGGTGGCCAGATCTGCTTTAAGCTGTTGCGCGGCTTCCTGGGCCAGACCGCGGGCCTGTTGTTCCTTAAAGCGGGTTTCGACCTGAGCGCGCACCTGCTGCAGCGGCAGTATTTCTTGCTCTTTGATTTCCTCCACCCGAAGGATATAGTAGCCTTTGGGGGTATGAGCCAGGCCGGTCTGCCCTACCTGGAGAGAAAACGCCACTTTTTCCCATTGCGGCAGATTTTGCCCGCGGCTGACATAGCCCAAGTCGCCACCCGTCGCGCGGCTGGCCTGGTCTTGGGAGTAGGTCTGGACCAGTTGAGCAAAGTCTTCTCCGGTTTGAGTCCGACTTAAAATCTCCTCGGCCTGTTTTTTTAGGCGCTGCTGCTCAGATTTTGAGGCTCCTTTCGGTTCTGCCAATAGCAATTGCCGCACCCGGATGGTTTTCGGGCGGGCATATTCGTCCTGATGATCTTGATAGAAGGATTCCAGTTCTTCGGGAGTAATTTTGACCTGGTCCAGATAATGGCTATCAGGCAGAAATAGATAACGGACCCGGACCCGATCCGGCTGCCGGAACTCTTCCTGATGGGCTTTATAATAGGCCGCGATTTCGGCATCTGGGACCTTTTGCTCGGCCAGGTATCGCTTTGGGGATACCACTAGGTAATCGACCTCCACGGCCTCGCGCTCCAGGCGGAATAATTCTTGGAGCTCGGCCTCTGAAACCTTGGCAAATGAGGTGATCAGCTGGACGGTCTTTTTGATCAGCAGACCCTGGCGTTCCCGGGCTTCAAAATCAGCCGGGGAAAGCCGGTTCTGGGCCAGAATGGCCAGATAGCGCTGGTGGTTAAACCCCTGCTCATTCTGAAACGCAGGGTATTGTTTGATATGGTCCTGCAATTCGACGGTGGTAACCATAACTCCCAACCGCGCCGCGGCCTGCACGATCAGGATCTCTTCGATCAGACGACCCAGGGCCTGTTCTTTGAGGTTAAGTGATTTTATCAGTTCCTCATCGGCCTCATCACCTAATTTGTCGCGGTATAATCTTAATAGCTCATTGTAAGTCTTCATATAAGCCGAAAGGTGGATCGGCGTCCCATTGACTGTGGCGACTTGTTGGAACGCGGCCGACCGGAAGCCGCCAATGCCCCAGAAGACGAAAACCACCACGATGATGCCCACCGCCAGGACAATGAACCAGGAGCGGGCGTATTTACGCATTAAATTAAGCACGGTTTAATTTCCTTTTATTTTAGCCGGGGTGCTATCCGAAGCGGCAGACTTGGCGGCCATCAAGCCGCGGGCCTGCTGGGCCGCGGCACTCTGCGGATAATCGGCGACGATCTTTTCCAGGATCAGGTTATATACCTTGGTTTTCCCCTGGGCCTTGAAGGCCAGGGCCTGTTTCAAGAGGGCGGGCGGGGCCAATACGCTTTTGGGATACTGATCGACGACCTTGTTGAATTCCACGATGGCCTCATCCAATTGGCGCTCCAGGTAAAAGGTGTCCGCCAGGTGATAGCGGGCTTCCAAGGCCTTAGAGCCGTGGGGGTGGTCAGTGAGATACTGGTTGAATTTCTGCCGCGCCGCTTTATACGATTTCTTGTTAAACAACTCCAGACCCTTTTGATAAACTTTGATGTTCTCCGGTTTAGCCGGGGCGGTCGGTGCTTTGGCGGCTGGCGGGGGAGTAGGGGCAGTCACCGGGATAGCCGGAGCCGCAGCCGGGGGTGAGGGCGCCGGAGCTACGGGAGACGCTGGGGGCGCGGCGGGCGCCGGAGCGGGGGCTACGGTTTGGGGCTTCGCCGTTTCCTTCGGCTCCGAGACCGCGGGTGATGCGGTTTTGACCTTAGGCGGCGTTGCGGGGGGTAAAGTAGGCTTCCGCAGCCGGGCCTCTTGCATCTGCTTTAGTTGATAACGGTTTTCCTCCAGCTGGCCTTCCAGCATCTGTATTCTAGCCTGTAATTCATCAATTTTGCTACTTAGTTCGGCCAATTTCTCAGAGGCCAGGCTGGAAGCCGCGGCCGTCTCCCTCGGGGTCGAGGACACCTTTGGGCTAGGTGAGGTTGCAGTTTCAGACACTGACCCATGGGTACTAGTTGAGCCCATGCGCCTCCCATAAAGGAAAGGGTCACAGGCACTCAGAAGCAGAGCGCAAAACCCCACCAGCCACCAATAGTTGCGGTTCTGCCTAATTTTTGGCATAAGTCCCCCTTAGGCTTGGTCCGTGGTTACCTTTAAACATAACATTAATCTTGATAGGTTGCGAATTCCGGGACTAAAATAATTAAGCCGTTCAGACCCCAACAGACCGCTTAATCTTCGGGAGCGCCAATAACCAGGTGGGCCCGACGGTTGCGGGCATAGGCGCTTTCATCATGGCCCGGGTCCACCGGCTGTTCCTCGCCATAACTTACCGTGGCTAGGCGATGTGGGGCAATGCCCAGGTTAACCAAGTAGCTTCTGGCACTATCCGCCCGTCGTTCCCCCAAGCCTAAATTATAATCACTGCTTCCCCGTTCGTCACAGTGGCCTTCGATGGTCACCATTATTTCGGGATGTTTACGCAGGAATCCGGCTTTCTTTTTTAACAGCGCCTGCGCCTCGGAGGTCAGGGTATATTGGTCATACTCAAAATACAGGTCTTCGCTTTCAAAGGCAATCCCTTCCGGGCCATAAGCCTGGGCCCGGGCCGTGATGTCGCCGCGACTACGGCCATGGCGTTGGGCCGTGCCCTCCAATTTCTCTTCCTCAATTCCGGCGCGCTCTTCGCCTTCGGTTGCGGTTGGGGGCTGAACTACCGTCTTTTTCGCACAACCGCCGCCTAATAAGATAACCACGACAAGCAAGAGGCTTAAACACCAACAGATATATCTGTGCATGGCCATTACCACTCTCGCAGTTTAAGTTATTATTGAATTATAACCACAACAAATTTTTTCAGAAAACCGAAAACCGAAAACTATTTTGGGGACCAGGCCGGTTGGGTCTGCTGCCCCGACATAGTGGTCAGCCGGGTCATGCTGCCCCGGGTAACATTGACCAGATAGATGGCGGTCTGACCGCCCCTGGTTGAGCTACAGGCGATAAAGTTGCCGTCCGGCGACCAGGTGGGGCTTTCGCTACTGCCCTCTTGGGTTAGTTGTTTGGAGCTCCCGCCCTGGACGGGTATGGTAAAGATCTGAAATTGCCCGCCCTGGCGGCCGGCGTAGGCGATCTGATCGCCCTTAGGCGACCAGGCCGGGGACACATTGTAGGCCCCGGAAAAAGTCAGGCGTCGGGGTTGCCCGCCCTGAGTGGACATCACATAGATCTGCGGCGTGCCCCCGCGGTTGGAGACAAAGGCGATCTGACGGCCATCCGGCGAAAAGCTGGGGGATAGGTCAATAGTCGGGCCGGTGGTCAAACGTTCCTTGATGACTCCCTGGGGATTGAGCAGGTAGATTTCCTGGTTGCCATCCTTGTTCAGGGTCGCGGCGATCAGATTTCCCGGCCCCCAGGCCGGGGTGATGTTCAAGGTGCCGTTAGATTTTAGCCGTCGCACAGCCTTGGTTGCGACCCGAACCGCGTACAGGGCCGGGAAGCCGCGGCGATAGGAACAGAAGATGATTTCCTGGCCATCCGACGACCAGGCCGGGGTCAGGGTGATGGTTCTAAGCCTGGTTAATTGCTCAGTTTTATTGTTGTGCAAATCAAGTGTGTATAGCTCTTTATGGTCTTTGCGGGCATTAATAAAGGCAATCTGGCCCCGCGGCACCCCGCCCCGTTGACCGGTAAGGTGGAAGATCACCGCCTCGATAAACTGGGTGACCATCTGGCGGGCCGTATCGGTCGGACCCCGGTAACGTTTGCCCAGCAGCATCTGCCCCGAGCCGGGATCATAGAGCCGCATTTCCAACCGCAGTTGCGGCCCCTCGATCTGAAAGCCGCTGGTAATCAGCAGGTGGCAGCCGATCTGGGTAAAATAATGGAGCCGGGCGGTATCGGGCGTCAGTCCGCTGGGGGCTTGGGCATCATAAGTGCCGGGATCTAAGACCGTGAACCAACCGGAGTTCTTCAGACAGAAGTTGGCCTGGGAGGTTACCTCCGATCCCAACCGGGCAGCCGTATCCGGACCGCCCAGGGGCTGGGGCTGGGGCACGGCAATGGTATATTTTTTGGTCAAAGGAGCTCGAATATCGATATATTCCCGGGCCGGAGCCGCCAAGACGCTGAATATGACTAATAGCAGGCCCAGCCCGCCCAGGCCGATTTTTACCATTAAGTGAGGGGTCATTCTCATTATCAAGAGCTTGCCTTCCATTCTGGGCTAAAGGTGACGCCAATTTCTAACTGCTCCACCCCTGGAGGCAGCGCCGGTAAGGGAGTGCTGCGGATGATGGCGGTCATGGCCGATTGATCATAGAGCCGATCCCCGGATTCTTGCTCAAACCAGGAGGCGGCGATGGTGCCGTTGGCGTTTACCCGGATAACGATCACGGTTTTCAGATCATTCAGATTACTGCGTTGTAAACTAAGCGGTTGCCATTGGGCCCGGATCAGATCGGCCGCCCGTTGCATATAGGCCTGAGTAATGGGCGTGGCGCCACCCTGGGCCCCGGTTGCGGCCGACCCGGAGCCGCCGCTATCACTTTTGCCCGGCGCCACCCAGCGGGCCTTAACTTTTCCGGCCTCTAATTTGGCTGCCACCTGCGATACGGCCTCCCGCAGGGTTTGCTCCCGGGCCGCGGCGGCCAGCTCTTTTTCGACCCCGCGGACCGCGTCTTGGATACTCTGATCACGGGCGGCCTGGCCCGTGGGGCTGGATGCGCCCGCACCCGGCTTTTTTTCTTGGACTTTAGTCGCGGCCGCGGGTTTGGCGGCCGACCGTTGCCCTTCAGCTTTGCTAGCCTTAGCTGCGGTGGTCGATTCCGGGGCTGGTTTCTCGGCTGGGGGTGAGGGCTGCCGCACCTGAGTTTTGGTGGCTGAGGCGCTCTTGGCTTTATGTTTGGCCTCCGCCCCAGGTTTGGCCGGTGGCTGGGGTGCAGGCGAGGCCACCGGGGGGGCGGGCACCGCTTTGGGCTTGGTGGACTTAGCGGGCGGCGTCGAGGTTGTTGTTGGCCGGGCTACATTTTTTTCCAAAGCCTTTGGGACCGCCAGTTTCGGGGTCGCGGGTGGGGAACTCTTCACCCGTGCCAGGGGTGCTGGCTTCTCTGTTTCAGGCTTTAGGACCGGGGCCGGACGCGGCGCCGGCGTTGGTTTAGCCACCGGGGATTTTTTCGCGATTGAGGCCGTGGGCTGGGGCGCGGGCTTGGCCGGAGCAGGGCGAGGGGCTTCGGCCACCGATTTTTTGGCCATCTGGCCCTGGGGTTCCGGAGCCGGAGGGGCAGACCGGGCCGGAGGTTTGCTAGGCTCTACAGGTTTTTGCTCCGTAGTCGCCGCTTGCGGTGCTGGAATGTCACTTAGGGCATCGGTGGTCGGCGTACCAGGTTTGGTACTCATTGTGCTCGGACCGGCGGGCGGCAAATTTACCAGGTCCACCGTATAACTGGGAGTTATTCCAGGCCGGGTCGGGGCCATAGGCTTCATGAATAAGACTAGGGCAAAGACAACCACGTGACAGACCAGAGATAGCACCAGCATCATTCCCAGACGGTCTGTCGGGGGCTGTGGTTCAATGTCTATCCGGTTGAGCTTCAGATCTGTCATTGCGGCTGGTCCAGCGGCGTTTCGGTTACCATGCCCAGCTTTTCAATTCCCGCGGCTTTGAGGCGGCCCATCACCTGAACTACCATGCCATAGGGCACGGTACGATCCGCCTTTAAATAGACCGGCCCTGGTCCATGCAACTTTTCCGCCTCGGCGATATCGTCGGCCAGGGTGTCGAGGGAACCCGGCCGCGCATTGATATAGATTTCCCCTTGGGTGGAGATCGAAATAATGACCGGCGTCTTTTTGGCTTCTAGTGGTCCGGCCGTGGTCTGGGGGAGATTGACATCCAGCCCTTGGGTCATCATCGGCGCGGTTACCATAAAAATAATCAACAGCACCAACATCACATCCACCAACGGCGTGACGTTGATATCGGATACCGGCTCCCGATTATTAGTGTTAAAGCTCCCGGCGGGCATGGCCTGGGGCTTCCTGGGGTTGCGACCGGCGCAGCAGATCGCGTTCAATAATATTTAGTAAATCCGCGGCAAAATTGCTCATTTCGGCTTCCAAGACTCTGACTTTACTGAGAAAATAATTATAGGCAATTACCGCCGGGATGGCGGCCAGCAACCCCGCGGCGGTGGCGATCAGGGCTTCAGCAATCCCCGGGGCGACCATGCTCAGGGTGGTGCTGCCTTTCAAAGTGATGCTCCGAAAGGCGTTCATGATGCCCCAGACCGTGCCGAACAGCCCGATAAACGGGGCAGTATTGCCGGTAGTGGCCAAAAAGGTCAGGAATCGGGATAGTCGGGTAGTCTCAGCACTGATCGCCCGCCGCAGGGTGCGGCTGACATTGTCTAATCCCGCCCGCAGAGAAGCCGGGCCCCGATAGTCCTGCCCCGGATTTTCCGTAGCATTCTTGCTCTGCCGTAACTTGCCCAATTCAATGTAGCCCAAGCGGTAGATCTCTCCTACCGGCGAAGCCCGGAGGTGCCGGGTATCATGGTAGGCGGTGGACAGGTTCTTGGCACTCCAGAAGATGTCCAGAAACTCCAGCGTCTGCTTTTTGGCCCGGGTCAACAGCACCAGTTTGGCAAAAATGATGGCCCAGCACACTACGGAAAAAAACAACAGGACGACCAGTACTCCCTTGACCATGGGGCCGGCGGCCTGGATAATAGGTAATATATTCAGATCCGAAGTTCCGGGGGCCGCCGCGACAGCTGCCCAGGAGGAGCTAATCAAAGGAAAAAGTATAGAGATATCCATATCTTTAAGCTGTTAATTTTATGTTTCCGGCTAGATTTTGTCAAGCCAGATTTAGGGATGGCTCAGGTTTGAAACTTTCTTACAGAATTTAAGCATAATCGTCAGATTTAGGAAATCAAAATTCTCTGACCGGCGGCAAGCTCATAAAAAGCTTGACAGAGCCAGCCGGAGGAAAGCAAAATTTCACCTATAATTTCTTTGGAGGTCAAGATGGTTCGCATCATGGGGCATCGGGGGGCACCGGCTTATGAACCGGAAAATACCCTGCGGTCGGTGCGTCGCGCCCTGGAGATGGGCGTCGAAGCGGTGGAGATTGATGTTCAACTCAGCCGGGACGGGCGGCTGGCGGTTATTCATGACGAGACCGTGGACCGGACTACCAATGGCACCGGCCGGGTCCGGGATTTAACCTGGGAAGAACTGCGGCGTCTGGATGCCGGGCAGGGCGAACGCATCCCCGCCCTGGAGGAGATCGTCGAATCGGTCCGGGGGCGGGTCCATCTGGTGGTCGAGCTCAAGCAGCCTGAAGCGGTTACGGCTCTGGCCCAATTTTTCCAAGAGCATGCCTTGTTTGACGACGCTCATGCCATCTCCTTCTGGCATCCCGCGGTCAAGGCCCTGCGGCAGCTGGAGCCGCGGATCAAGACCGGGGTGTTGCTAGTCGGGCACCCGGTGGATCCGGTAGCTCTGGCCCGAGCCGCCGACGCCGAGGCGCTGGTCCTCAATTTTGCCTTTGTTAACCGGGAATTGGTACACACCGCCAAGGCCGCCGGTCTGATGGTTTTTATCTGGAACATCGATACTATCGAGCTTTTAAAGCCGTTTCTGGAACTGGAGTTGGACGGCATCGGTAGTAATCGCCCCGATGTCCTGATTGACTATATAAAGACACACCCCCGTTAAGGTAATTCTGCAGCAGGGCTTTAGCGGCAGCTCTCGGTTGACTTAATGAATCCGGATAGATATATTTAAGGGCCCAATTTCGACTCTTGGCCGCCCTGGTGAGAAAGCATTTTATGGGGTGGTGGTGGACAGCATGGTCGATGACCTGCGGCCCGGAGAGGAAGTGATAGTCACCGGCTATGATCTGGGGATGAATACCTCCGGCGTGGTCGGGAGTATTGCGGTTTCAATCCCGGCACAGAGCGGCTACCGGGTGATGGCCGCCAGCGGCAAAGAAGAAAAAAGACAATACCTGCTCGATTTGTGGGCCCAGGAGGTCATCGGCCGGGAACAGGCCCAGGATACCTCTGGCCGACCTGGATCACCATATTGACCTGATCCTACAGGGAAAACAGACGGGCCGGGTGATTGTCAATCTGAATCGGTAGAATGAATTTTAATTGCGGTTTAAAGCCTTAAGGAAGAATATGGCAACTACGGTTACGGAACAGATTATCAATGCGCATCTGGTCTGCGGACCAGCGGTCCCAGGTGAGGAGATTGCCCTCAAGATAGACCAGACCCTGACCCAGGATGCGACCGGGACGCTGGCCTACCTGGAATTTGAATCCCTGGGCGTGCCTCGGGTGCGGACCCAGGCCTCGGTGAGCTATGTCGATCACAACCTGCTCCAGGCGGACTTCAAGAACGCCGATGACCATCGCTTTTTACAATCGATCGCGGCGCGCTATGGGATAAACTTTTCGCCGCCGGGCAACGGCATCTGTCACCAGGTGCATTTGGAGCGGTTCAGCGTCCCCGGCCAGACCTTGCTGGGCTCCGATAGTCATACCCCGACCGCGGGCGGGGCCGGGATGCTGGCCATCGGGGCCGGAGGGCTGGATGTGGCCCTGGCCATGGCCGGGCAACCGTTTAATCTGGTGATGCCGGAAATCATCGGCATCCGGCTGACCGGTAAATTGCCCCCCTGGGTATCGGCCAAGGACGTCATTTTGGCATTACTCCGTCGCCTGACGGTTAAGGGCGGAGTGGGGAAGATCATGGAATATTTCGGCCCCGGAGTCGTCAATCTTACCGTCAGCGAGCGGGCCACCATCGCCAACATGGGCGCGGAACTGGGCGCCACCACCTCGGTGTTCCCCGCCGACCGCCAGACTCAGCGGTTTCTGGCCTTGCAGGGCCGGGCCGCGAGTTTCCGGCCTTTAAGAGCCAGGGGCACCAAGGGCTTTGGCCAGATTCTGGAACTGGATATGGAGACGCTGACGCCCCGGATTGCCTGTCCGTCGTCCCCGGATAAGGTTAAGGAAGTCCGGGAAGTGGAGGGCACGCCGGTGCACCAGGTGATCATCGGTTCGTGCAGCAACTCTTCCTATCGGGATCTGATGGTGGTGGCTCAGGCATTGCAGGGGCGCCAGGTTCATCCCCAGGTAAGCTTGGAAATCAACCCCGGCTCGCGCCAGGTGTTGGAAAATGTCGCTCTGGCCGGAGGGCTCTTGACCTTACTCCAGGCCGGGGCCCGGATTCATCAGCCCGGCTGTTTGGGGTGCATCGGCATGGGGCAGGCCCCGGCCACGGCTACTGTGTCGATCCGCACCTTCCCGCGCAATTTTCCGGGCCGCAGCGGCACCAAGGACGACCAGGTTTATCTGGCCAGCCCGGAGACCGCGGTGGCCGCGGCCATTTTCGGGGAGATCGCCGATCCCCGCCGTTTAGGGGATTTTCCTCGAATCGCCCCGCCCCGTCGTTATCTGGTCAACAGTGGCCAGATTCAGACCCCCAAACCGGAGGCGCCGGCGGGCGAAATTGTGCGCGGGCCTAATATCCGGCCATTTCCTGAACTGACGCCCTTGCCGGAGAGCTGGACCGGTGAGGTGCTGTTAACAGTCGGGGATCATGTCACCACCGACCAGATCATGCCGGCCGGCGGCCAGATCTTGCCCTTACGCAGTAATATCCCGGCGATTAGCGAATATGTGTTCGCGGCGATTGATGCCGAATTTCCACGGCGGGCGCGGGAAACCGGCGAGGGCGCGATCATTGGCGGGGAGAATTATGGCCAGGGTTCCAGCCGGGAACATGCGGCCCTGGCCCCGCGCTATCTGGGTGTGCGGGTCAAGCTGGCCAAGAGTTTCGCCCGCATCCATCAGGCCAATCTGATCAACTTCGGGATCTTGCCTCTGATCTTTGAAAACCCGGCCGATTATGAGCGGCTCACCGTGGGGACGCGCTTACATCTTCCTGAACTGCGGCGTCGACTGCTGGCCGGGGAGGAGCGCCTGCCCCTGCAAGTTGACGACGACACCGTCTGGGTACGGGTCGATATGTCAGATCGGCAGCGACGGATCATTGTTTCTGGAGGATTGCTTAATCTGACCCGGGAGGAATATCATAAAAACCCAAACTCTAATTCCAGTTTATTTCGTGCCCAAGTACCACTTGGGAACGATTTGAAATAGGAAGTCACGGCGCAAGATTAAAATTAATTTCCCGTGCCGGCCTGAAAAACCAGGGATCAAAGACTACCGTGGTGGGATTTTTCCAGCGCGGCGGTTCCGGCGGCACCTCCAGGGCTCGCACCGGATAACTCGGACTTTTCCGCAGCATGCTCAAGGCCGGCCAGGTGCGCACCACTACCCGCCCTTCCTTTACCAGATAATAAGCGATCTTTCTACCGTCGGGAGAAAAGCTGGGGCTGCCCCATAACGGGTCCAAATCTAGAGGCAACCGGAAAGATTCCTCTTTGTCGCGGCGGGCATCGTAAATAAAAATGCGGCTGAGACTTAGCCCTTCACTGGACAGGATAAACACCCGGTCTTTGACCACTTGCGGTTGTAGATAGGACCAGTAGGGTAGGAGCTTGGTCTGGCCATCCGGCAAGATAATCTCTACCTGGCCGATATAGAGGCCCATCGGGCCCTGGCCCTCGATCACGGTTTTGTTGACCAGCCGGGCCCGCAGTTCGGCGGCAGTGCCTGCGGCGACCAGTGCCAGCAGCGTAATACCAGCAATTACGGCCCCTAGCAGGGACGGTAAACAGCCCCTGCGGCCGCAGAACGCTGATCGGCGGAAGGCATTTGGACTAGCAAGCTTCGACATCGTTAGTTGCAGCGATTAAGTGGGTTGTTTAGCTAGGCGGCGGCTGAAAGATTTTTATTGATCACCATCAGCGGCAATCAGCGGTAATACTGTTCAAGGTGCAGGAAGCCCTTGTTATTCCTGCACCTCGCCCCTATTTTATCAAATAATTATCCTCTACCCTGCCATACCAGGTTTCCTTAAGATAATATCCTTACCGAAAAGTGGTTTGTCCCTGGCCCTCAGGCACCCATAAAATACTCTTCTTTCAGGGCCGGGGGTTTAAATTCAATGACCCGCAGCAATAACACCGGGACGGTGGCGTGGCTGACCACCTTTTCGGCTACACTACCCATGATCCAAGCAACCTCGCCTTTGCCGTGGGTAGCCAGGGCAATCAGATCCATCTTGTTGTCTCGGGCATAGGCAATGATCTGCTGGGCCGGCATGCCCTCTTCATAGACCGTGTTAACCTCAATCCCCTTGCCCTTTAGTTCATTAGCCGTATCTTCCAGGTATCTTTCCGAGACCCGCTTTTCCTGAGCCGCGGCTTCGACAAACACATCGGGACTGGGACTGCCTTCCACTCTAAACATACCTGCACCGCCAACCGTCATCAAGGTGACCTGGGCCTCGCAGGTTTTGGCCAACTCTTCTACCTGAGGTAAAATCTTTGCCGCTAATTTCGAGCCATCCAAGGGAACCAAGATCTTTTTAAACATGAGATCCTCCTGCATTGAGTAGTTAATAACTCGTAACAAGTTGTTGCTTGTTTACTTTGGCTCCGAAATGCACCAGGCTAGATTCCCTGACGCTGACTTTGCCATTTTCGCCAGCCGACATCGTGTTTTTCTTGAAATTGCTCTCCTCTTAAATCTCTTTTTTTTAAAATAAGGACTATTTATCAATCTGTCAATGACAAAAAGGTCGGGATTTAAATCTCGTCATCAGCAGGGCTAATAATTGCCGGAGTGGTTTCGGGATGTTCGATGGCCTTATACAGTTGACGCTGTAATAAACGGTTATAACTGGTAAAATCGCGGTTGCCGCGGTCAATCTCCAGGTGTTGGTCCATCATTTTTAACTTGGCGTCCAGATCGTCCAGAAAGTAAACCAGCAGGGCCTCGCGGGTCTTGGGCAGCACCGGGGAGCCGTACTCCTGATAACCATGATGGGCGACAATGATGTGCTCCAACTGCAAAAGCAGGTTCGGGTCTGGAAAGTTTTGGGCCCGGGCTTCATCCCGCACCATCTCCAGACCCAGGATAATATGACCTAACAATTGCCCCGGGATGGAATAATCCGGGGCCTGGGGGTTGTGGATTTCCTGGATTTTGCCGAGGTCGTGGAGGATGACCCCGGCGACTACCAGACTGCGATTGAGGTGGGTATAAACCGCGATGGCTTGGACCGCCATCCGGGCCAGGAACCAGGTGTGTTCCAACAACCCGCCCAGGTAGGCATGGTGATAAAGCCGGGCCGCGGGACAGACTTTAAAAGTCTCAGCATGCCGGTGGAGTAGGGCCAGAACCAATTCTTTGAGAGGAGAGGCTACATGCTCTTCCGCCAGATTTAGCAGCTCCTGCCACATCTGGTCCCGATCATAGGCAGTGGCCGGAATCAGCAAAGAGAGATCCAGATCCTTGACCTCCTTGCGGTGCTGGCGGATACGGTCCACCGTCATGATGGCCTGGACCGAGATCTGTAGTTCATCATTAAAGGAGCTGACCCGCCCCTTTACCGCCACATAATCACCGGCAGTAAGAGGCTCGGGATATTTTTCCAAAACATCCGACCACACCTTGGCTTTCAGAGAGCCGCTGCGATCACCTAACAGCAAGGACAGATAGGGTTCGCCGTTCCGGGTCAAACGAGATTCCAGGCGCTTGAGGACAAAATATTGTTGCACGGTATCCCCATCTCGCAAGTCCTTGATAAACTGGTGAACCATAAGATTTGTCTCCTTAGCCGTAATGGGGCCCGGCAGTTAGCGGGCCAAATCGCCTGGTCAGCCATCTGAGCATGCCCTAAAACAATTTAAGTTTAAGGCAAAAGCTTACCCACAGCAAGGGAAATTATTTCTAATAATAAGTAATTTCCTTAACTTGACAACTTCTCCGGAAATAATTATTTTTTAGTTGTTTAAAACCGATAATTATCATATGAGCTTTATGGCATTGGTTAGGGTCTACGGTAAATAAAATGCTGATTCAAGCAGCCTTAGTGGTTTAGGGGTGATGAGCCGGGATGTTAATGATGAGGTGCGAGGTGGTGGAGCTGATCCGGGGGGGGGCAGGTTAATTTTATTGGAAGTTCAAAAATTGCCATTTAGATTTTATTATGTTAATATTTATGGATTGATAAAATCCGCCTTTTATAAAGAACGGAAGCTCTACCGGATGAAGAGGAATCTCTCATGGAGAGTGATTATATCAACAAATTAGTAAATTTGGGGAAAGAAAAGGGTGGTTATCTGACGTATGACCACCTTAATGAAATTTTACCGGCGGAAATGGTGGATCCCGTCCAGATAAAAGAAGTGTTTGATACCTTGCAAGAAGAAGAAATCGAGGTCGTCGATAGCCTGGAGGAAGTGGGCTTTGGCGAAGTTGAGCTGGCCGAAGAAGCCGCTGAGGCCGAGGGAGAGGAAGCGGCCGAACCCGAGGAGGTCCCCGAACAGGAGGGCATTGTGGCGGCTTATTTTCGCGAGATGCTGCGTTATTCGGTGTTAACTCCCGAGGAAGAAAGGGAACTGGGTAAAATCATTAAGAATGGCCAGGAAAGCATTCTGAAGATGGTCTGTGCCAGTACCTCCGGGCTGGAGGAGATCAAGTGCCTGCGTCAAAAGGTGCAGGAATGGTTTCAGACTGAAGAGAAAACCGCGCAGGCCAAGGAAAAATTGTTCCGCTTTATTCATCAGACTTTGAAACAGGTGCAACGGCGCCGTCCGGAAGCGATTGAAATTAAACAGCTGGCCAAGCAGATCAAGTATAAGGAAAAAGAGGTCACCCGCGCCCGGGATGAGATGATCAAGGCTAACCTGCGTCTGGTGGTGAGTATTGCCAAGAAATATCTCCATCGCGGTCTAAGCTTTTCCGACCTGATCCAGGAAGGCAACCTAGGGTTGATGAAGGCCGTGACCCGCTATGATTATACTACTGGCTACCGCTTGAGCACTTTTGCCTCGTGGTGGATTCGCCAAACCATTACGCGGGCGATCTATGACAAGACCCGGACTATTCGGATCCCGGTGCATCTCCAGGAGATCCGCAATCGCTGTTACCGGGCCTTTTATGATCTGCTCAAGGAATTAGGCCGGGAACCCTTGCTGAAGGAGATTTCCGAGCGTTCCGGGGTGCCGGAGGACAAGATTTTGGTGGTCACCAATCTCTCGGACGAACCTATTTCGCTGGAAACCCCGGTGGGTGATGAGGGTGATCGTTTGGGCGATTTTATCCGCAACGATCAGGCCATTTCTCCGCATGAGGCCATCGTGAGCTCAGAGTTGGGCGAAAAGACCGATGCCATCCTGGCGACCCTGACCCCGCGTGAGGAAAAGATCATGAAGATGCGCTTCGGCATCGGGGCCGAAGTGGAGCACACCCTGGAGGAAATCGGGCGGGAGTTCAAGGTATCTCGGGAGCGCATCCGGCAGATTGAGAAAAAGGCGTTGAAAAGGTTAAAGCATCCTACCCGCAAGGCAACGCTGGAGGACTTTCTGGAATAATTACCGGAACAGGAGTTAGTCTGCCCTGATTCATCCACGCTCAGGAGGATCGATCATGACAGTTATGGACCCCCAGAAGTTGGCCGCGTCGCGGGAGCGCTTATTAGAACGCAAACGCAAGTTATGGCAAGAGGTGAAAAATCAGATCAAAACCGGTTTAGGGGAAAGCTACCAGGACCTCCTGTCCACGGTTCGGGATAATGAAGATCAGGCTCTTGCCAATCTCCTGGAAGAGACCCAATTTTCGCTGATTGAACCCAAACGCCAGGAACTGATGGCTATTGAAGAAGCTTTGATTAGGATGGACCATGGCACCTACGGGTTCTGTGAAGACTGCGGGGCTCCCATTGAGCCCCGGCGGTTGGAAATCATGCCCCAAACTTCCTTATGCCGGGAATGTCAAGCCCTGCGTGAGAAGGTGGCCAAGGCCGGAGGACGCTGACTCTGAAATTGCGATATCTGGGTTGGTCAGCTTAAGTTTGATGGAAATCGCCGGGGTCGGTCAGAGCCGCTCCTACTCCGGGGGTAAGCGCCGATGTTCCAGGCAAGGCAGGGCCGATCGGATCTGGTGTAGACGTTGGCGGTCCAAGCGGGCGTAAATCACCCCTTCGCCATCCGGGGCCTGGGCGAGCACCAGGCCCCAGGGATCGACGATCAGGGAGCGACCATAACACTCCCGCTCGGGGCCGTAGTGGCCAAACTGGGCTGGGGCCAGGATATAGACCTGATTTTCAATGGCCCGGGCCCGGAGCAGCACCTCCCAATGATCCTTGCCGGTATGCATCATAAAGGCGGCTGGCAGGATGATCACCTCGGCACCGCGCCTTACCAGAGCGCGAAACAATTCCGGGAAGCGCACATCATAACAGATGGCCAGACCCAGGGTAAAGGCTTCCGGTGCCAGGGAGACGGTGACCACTTCGTGGCCCGCCTGCACATAACGGGATTCATGATGACTGGGCCGGCCGGATATGGTAATATCAAAGAGGTGGATCTTACGGTAACTGGCTAAATGCTCGCCCTGTGGGCTGAGCAGGACTGCGGTGTTATAAGGCTTGGGGCCCGCCGCGGTGAGCTCGGGAAAGGTGCCCAGCAACAGATAAATCCGCAGTTCGGCCGCCAATTGCCGAAATTCCTGGATCAGCGGCCCGTCTAATGGTTGGGCCGTGGGCGGCGTGGCCGTCTCATTCGGTCCCAGGTAGGCAAAATGCTCCGGCAGCGCCACCAACCGGGCCCCGTGTTGGGCCGCTTCCTGGATAAGTTGGCGGGCCCGCTGTCGATTATGGCGGACATCAGTAGTACTATGCATCTGCACCACCGCGACCCACATCTGAGCACCTCTCTCCTCACATCCTAATGGTTAGTGTCAGATCGGATTATATACTGGATTAACGAAAAGTTGAAATGGAAACACAACCAGGGTTTTTTTATGGCTACTCCAGAGTACTAGGGAATTGGCGTTCAAGGGGCAACTTAGGGTCAAGAGAGTGGGGCTGCCAAAAAAATCTTGACAGATTTGCTAACCTCATTTAGATATATAAAGATGTATTTTTTACCGCGATGGGAGGCCCGAGCTGGCGTAGCTCAATGGTAGAGCAGCTGATTTGTAATCAGCAGGTTGCGGGTTCGAATCCCATCGCCAGCTCCAGGAGTAAAGGGAGTAGAAGAAAACGCGGTGGGAGACGGTCTGGGCCGGCCAGACCATTAACCGTGGAGAGGTTCCCGAGCGGCCAAAGGGAACAGACTGTAAATCTGTCGGCGATGCCTTCGGAGGTTCGAATCCTCCCCTCTCCACCAGTAATTTGGCAATGTTAGGGAGATTGGGCTTGCGAAACCGGAGGACGGCTAGGAAGATGCCGGAATGCAGCTTGGCCCCTGCCAATCCTTAGCATCCGGGCGGGAATAGCTCAATTGGCCAGAGCATCAGCCTTCCAAGCTGAGGGTTGCGGGTTCGAGTCCCGTTTCCCGCTCCATTATCGGCCCACGTAGCTCAGTAGGTAGAGCACTTCCTTGGTAAGGAAGAGGTTCACCGGTTCGATCCCGGTCGTGGGCTCCAGGGTGATAATAACAGGTATTGATTCCCGGACTTAGTCCCCAGGGCACAACTGCTCTTTTATGGAGATCTGAGATGGCCAAGAAGAAGTTTGAGCGCAAGAAGCCGCATGTGAATGTGGGCACCATTGGACATATTGATCATGGCAAGACGACCTTGACCTCGGCGATTACCAAGCATCTGGCCCGCAAAGGGATG
>Ga0164318_10001554_pt1 | contig 20558 bp, 13 predicted proteins | sample GuaBasSedimGuay9_FD_113734 | JGI IMG/M metagenome (GOLD analysis project Ga0164318, IMG submission 113734) | Subseafloor sediment microbial communities from Guaymas Basin, Gulf of California, Mexico - Guay9, Core 4571-4, 0-3 cm | ecosystem: Environmental > Aquatic > Marine > Hydrothermal vents... | reverse complement strand
GAGCCGAGGACGAGAATTGAACTCGTGACCTCTTCCTTACCAAGGAAGCGCTCTACCCCTGAGCTACCCCGGCAAAATTTTGAGCGGGAGATCGGGCTCGAACCGACCACCTATAGCTTGGAAGGCTATCGCTCTACCAAATGAGCTACTCCCGCTAAAGTTCTGCATTCAAAGTTTAAAGTTTGTTGCACAAAGCAAAAAAACTTTTTACTCTGAATTCTCGACTCAGAGTGTGGGGAGAGGAGGATTCGAACCTCCGAAGGCTGAGCCAACAGATTTACAGTCTGCCCCGTTTGACCGCTTCGGTATCTCCCCCGATTTTCAATATTTTAAGAACTTTGAGCCAACAGAGGGATTCGAACCCCCGACCGGCTGATTACAAATCAGCTGCTCTGGCCAACTGAGCTATGTTGGCATACTCAAATTTTTAATAGCTCAATACTCTTTCTGAGCTATGTTTGCAATACTTTAAGAACGAGCTGAAATTAAAAAACAGACCTCTCGCGAAAAAGGTCTGCAAAAATATATACTTTAGATGGAATTACCAAAGGTTTTTAAAAAAAAATCTTGTTATTATTTTTTATGCCTTCCTTTGTATTTTTCCAATTGCTTTTTAAGTGCGTCAATGGCAGTGTCTGTAGCCTCTTCAAAGGTTTTACTTTGTTTTTTTGCATACAGGTCGTAGCCCTTAATGAGTAGCCTGATCTCTGCAATTTTGTTGTCTTTCCTTTCAGATTGCTCAACTTTTAGCGTAACTTCTGAACCAATTACGCCTTCGAACATGCCGGAAAGCTTTCCGATTTTCCGTTCGATGAAGTTTTCAAGTTTGGCATCGGCTTTAAAATGAACCGCATTAATATTAACTTTCATATTTACCTCCTTTATTTAATTTGGCCCTAGGATGGGCTTGGGTGTATATTGATTTTAACTGTTCGATGGTTGTGTGTGTGTAAATTTGTGTTGCCGATAAATTCGCATGACCCATGAGTTCTTTAATAGAATTCAACCCGGCACCATTGTTCAATAAATGGGTTGCAAAGGAATGACGTAGGACATGTGGGCTTTTTCGGGTACTGGTAATACCGCTTAGTTCATTATTTACAATTAGATAAATAAATTTAGGATATGCTTTTTTTCCGGTATTTGTCACAATAAGGAATTGTGCTGCGTCTTGAAATGTTTCTTTCTTCAAATTAAGGTAGGCTTGAATCTGCTCAATCATCTTTTGTGACAACGGAATCAGTCTGTCTTTATTGCGCTTGCCCCTTACTTTTAACACTTTATTGGCAAAATCAACAAAATCCGTTTTCAATGAAATCAATTCAGCGCGTCTCATTCCGGTAGAATACAATAGATCGACGACAAGTTTGTTTCTAACTGATGAAAAATTATTTTCATCGATTTCCCTATTTAAATAGGTATTGATTTGTTCCTGCTGCATAAAAACAGCGATGCGTTCCGCATTTTTTAGTGTGCTAATATTTTTAGCCGGATTGTTTTCAATTACTCCTTTTATTATAAGGTGTCGGTAAAATGAATTTAGGGTACTGATTTTTCTGTTTACCGAACGTGTCGACAAGCCATCATCCATCAGTTTTACCACCCAGCTTCTGACCATCTCAGGTGAAACAGATATCAGATCATCCTGTTCAAATTCATCTGACAGGAAATAGGCGAAAGTCTGAAGGTCGTTATTGTAAGCGGTCAGGGTGTGTTTTGAGTACCTTTTTTCAAGAGAAATATACTGAAGAAAATTGCTTATTGTCATCTGTAAAATAAAAGAAGAAATTCCGATTCAAATATAGTAAAAAATACCATTGAATCAAAATTTCTTCTGAAAAATTCCCTAAGGGGTTATTTATAAACCCTCTTCGGCCTGTCGTAGTTGCTGAACGTAAATTGCTTTCAATCGTTGCTCTCTATTCACTACCGATGGTTTAGTAAACCTTTGGCGTGAACGCAACTCCCTCATTGCACCTGTCTTCTCGAATTTACGTTTGAACTTCTTCAGAGCCCTGTCGATATTTTCACCTTCTTTTATTGGAATAATGATCATGTCGTACCTCTTTCTTTTTTAAATTGTTAATAATTAGGGGCGGCAAAGATAGAAAAAATCTTTTTCACAAATACGCTGATTTTATTATTTTTCTTCGATCATGTTTTCGTAAAGAAAATCTGTCATTTTTTTATACAAATGATAACGTGTATTTCCGCCGTAAATACCGTGGTTTTTATTTGGATAAGCCATTAAATTGAATTGCTTATTGGCTTTTACCAGGGCTGTAATTAAATCCATGGTATTTTGAAAATGGACATTGTCATCGGCACTGCCGTGGATAAGCAAAAAGTCACCTTTCATTTTATCCACATGATTGATGGGTGAGTTGTTATCATAGCCATCCGGGTTTTCCTGTGGCGTGCGCATAAAACGCTCGGTGTAAATATTGTCGTAATACCGCCAATTGCTAACCGGGGCAACAGCAATGGCTGTACTGAAATAGTCTGCTCCACGGAACAGCGCGTTGGCGGCCATAAAACCCCCATAACTCCAGCCAAAAATCCCTATCCGGTTTTTGTCAACATAATCAAGGTTTCCTAAGTATTTTGCCGTTTCGATGTAATCGATGGTTTCATATTTTCCCAACTCCAAATAAGTCATCTTTCTAAATTCTTCACCACGGGCACCGGTTCCGCGGTTATCAACTGAAACAATGATGAAACCATTCTGAGCAAGCATCTGGTACCAAAAATAATTGAAGTAGCCGAAAGAGTTGGTGACTGTTTGTGAGCCCGGTCCACCATAAATTGTTATTAGAACCGGATACTGTTTTGTTGTATCGAAGTCTGGGGGATAAATGGCCCATGCATTCAAATCAATTTGTTTTCCATCGGGAAGGGTAAATTCGGGAGATTCAATTTTAAAGAAAAACTGTTCGCTCAAATTAAATTTTTGCATTTTTTGAATCAATCCGTGGTTGTCTTCCAGCATGCGCACCTGTTTCCCATTGGCATAATTAATAGTAATAACTGGCGGGGTGTTGGCGTCTTTCCAGGTGTTTATAAAGTATTTATAATTCTTGCTGAAAGCAGCATTGTTCGTGCCTTCGTGCATTGAAATATTCGTTCGTTTTCCTTTCAGATTTACAACATAAATATCCCTGTTTAAGGGTGATTCTTCAGCCGACTGATAAAAAACCTGTTTCTTTTTTGAGTCGTAACCATACACTTTACTCACTTCCCAATTTCCCGTACTTAACTGTTTGTTTAATGAGCCATCCATATTATATAGGTAAATATGGTTGTAGCCATCTCTTTCAGATGTGATCAAAAACTGTTCGTTTTCAGGAAGGAATGTAAGGTCATCGGTAATGTCGATATAATATTTATTGTCTTCGCTGTACATGATACGATTCGTGCCCGTTGATGCATCAGCCAATAGAATATCGAGGTGATTTTGAAGCCGGTTGAGCCTTTGGATTGAAAGCACATTGGGATCTTGTGTCCATTTAATCCGGGGAATATATTGGTTAGTTTCTTCGCCAATGTCCATTTTTACCGACTCCCCTTTTTCGATATTGTAAACAAATATTTCCACAAGCGAATTGTCTTCACCGGCTTTCGGATATTTATAAGTATATAATTCAGGATAGAGTTCTCCGTATTTGGTAATGGTGTATTCTTTCACACGGCTTTCATCGAAACGGTAATAGGCAATTTTATTGCCATCTGCCGACCAGAAAAAAGCTTTGGTAAATCCAAATTCTTCTTCGTAAACCCAATCACAGGTACCATTGATTATTGAGTTAAATTCACCGTCAATTGTAATCTGCTTTTCTTCTCTACTTTCTAAGTTTATAATAAAAATATTGTTATCGCGCACAAAAGCCACTTTCTTGCCATCCGGCGAAAAATCGGCTAATCTTTGTTTTTCGGTTGATAGATTGATGAGCTTCTTTGATCGTGTATCCCATACATAGAATTTTGATTCGGATGAGTGTCTGTAAATGGATTCTGTTTCGGTAGGAATGAGAAACTTTGTTTCATCGTCGCTCATGCTGAAAGAACTTAGTTTAATGGGGGTTTCTTTTCCTTCAGGAATCAAGTCTTTTGCATTTACCAAAGTAGTAATAGAATCGCCACTTTTATAATCGTAAACAATTACAGAACCACCTTTTATTATGGTGTATTGCCGGCCATTGCTCAGCGAATTGATTCCTTTTACCGAACGGGGATAAAAACTATAATTGGTCCAAATATCTTCTAAAGTGATGTTTTTCAGTGTGTCTTGTCCCTGGCTGATGTTAGCCGTAAGAATAATAATAATAAGCGCAAGGATTTTAAAATTTTTCATCGACGTGGTTTTTATAAAAGAACTGGCAAAGATAAGAAATGTAAATTTTTCTTTGCCGCTTGATGTAAATTTCTAATTTTACCGCCTCAATTGCGGGATATTAGCTCAGTTGGTTTAGAGCATCGCCTTGACAGGGCGGGGGTCACTGGTTCGAATCCAGTATGTCCCACAAAAAGCAAGCTTGCCATTTTAGTTTTTTGGCAAGCTTTTTTTATTGCTGTTCCAAGCTTTTTTCATGGTTTTCTAAAAAAGGAACAATCTGTTCGGTACCAACCCGTTTGGCAATAATTCTTTTTTGTTTGTCTAAAACAAATATAACCGGGCTGCCATGAACATCGTATAAATCATGAAAATCTGGTGTCTGACTCAATGTGCCATTTACATTAATCCATTGCATATCCCGCTCATGAACGGCTTTTTTCCATTTATCATGGTCACCATTCATATTAATTGCATAAACTTCAAAATCAAAGTCTGTTTTTTTATAAAGTTTCTGAAGTTGCTTTATTTCTTTTCTGCAGAAACTACAATCGAAGTCCCAAAACAGTAGAATTATATAATCATTATCAATTTCATTAAAAGATCGAAAAACGTTAGCGGTATCAATTAGAATTAGATTTGGGGCAGTTTCTCCAAGCTGTAATGGCCTTAAAACTTCAGCCCTTTCTTGAAGAGCTTGTAATACTGAGGGTGTAGTATTGACAATAGATTCCTTGGAAAAATATGCATCAACAAGATGAATAAAGACTTTTTCGAAACCCATGTATTTTGGATTTTGATAGGCTGAAACAAAATGCCAAATTAAATAACCAACAACTTCTTCTGATGGCCGGGCTTTGCTAATTACTTCATCGATGGCTACAATTACTGAGTCGGGTTGCACCATAACCAACTGATTGAAATACTGAGTGACTTTTGTTGAAAGAAGAGGTGTTCGAAGTAGTCGGGGGTCGCTTAAATCAAAATAATCCCAGTAATGTTGTTTGAGGTATTTGTATGCCAATGTACTGTCAAGAGATTCAGAAATACTGTCCGGGATTTCAACTTCCCGCATAGCATTGAAAAGTTTGGCTACAAATAATTTCGGGTATTTTTCGATAATGTGTAATTTGTAATCAGACGAGAGCTGGTTAATCGAATCAATCTGGCCAATAATAATTTCGTATTCTTCAATATTACCAGAGGTCATAAGAAGGTCATTCTTTAGTAATTTACTTGTTTGATATTGTTGTTCATTAAACTTAAGATAGTCGTAAAAAACACGGTTGTTTTCAGAACCTTTAACCACAATATTCAAAGCGTAATTTGCCGTGTCAGTTGTTAATGAGAAACGCTGATCATTATCAAGAATAAACTCAAACAATTTTTTCCTCTCCGGACTTACTGCCATGTATATTCCTCCAGGCAGGTTCTCACTTCCATTAAAAATGAAAAAACCAGACTTTGATATGTAAGCAGTATCTACCAGTTTAACTCTGTCGCCATGGTATGAAGTTAAAATTAAAGTGCTGTCAGGATATCCTTCGATTCTTATTTTAAGGTTCAGACTTTCTCCTGCTTGCGTTGAATTGATTAAAATGAGTGCAAGCAAACCAATTATAAAATGTTTCATTTGTTTTATACAATTTGAGGCGCAAAACTAAAAAAGAATAGTGGAGGTCTTGTTCGGAGTTAAAATTAAGTTGTTAATTTTGTGCAAATATTTTTTATGGGGGGGGTACAAAAATTAAAAATTCTGGTACTAATAGGAGAGATGTTGTATGTATATTTATAAAGCTTATATTAAATAATGAAAAATTCTGGGGTATTTTCAATTATTATTTTATTGTTTTTTGGGTTTCTTGGAACCACCAGTGCCCAAAATCGGCTTACTGGATTAGTGAATTATAATGACAACGACACACTGCCAATTCCTGAAGTAAAACTGGGTTTGTATGATATGCAGGATGTGTTGATTATGTCAACAGAAACAGATGACGATGGACGCTATTCATTTGATAGTATTCCAGGAGGAGAGTATCATTTAAGGTCATTTTCTGACCTTGAGCCCAACCTGGTTGATATTCAAGATTCTTACCTTGTCCTGATGTATTTATTGAATTGGATTGAATTGGATGACATCCAGTATGAAGCTGCAGATATTAACAACAGTGGAACAGTTACCTGGTATGACTACTTTTACATTGTTATTAATTATTTATTGCATGGAGAACCTTTCCCGGCTGGTGTTTGGCAGTTTGAGGAAGCTTATATTGATTTCACTTCCCGTGATGCACCACCAGACACGACCGATTTGTGGGGAGTTACAGAAGGTGATGTTGATGGTTGGTGGGAGCCTTCGGGCAGGGATGTGAGTATTTTGAATTATTCCCATTACGCTGTCCATGTGGAAACTGGTGAGTTCCAATTACAGGTGAAATCTACGGTTAGTGATCAAATTGCTGGTTTCAGCATTAATATAACATATCCTGTAGATCAATTAAGGATTCTTGACGTTGTTGGACCTGACAAAAACCTAAATTATTTTCTTGATGAAAAGAATGGTATTGTAAAAATTATCTGGATGGATGAAAATAATTCGGGTCGGATAAGTGCTGACAACCTTATTTCTCTAGTGGTTGAATCAAAGAATTCTGATTTTGAAAGTGCTGCATTTGAATTGCTCCCAGGATCGATGCTTATTGATGCAAAAGGATGTGAAATTGAGAATGTTGAAATTCAGCTCCCCTTATTGGAAATGAACCAGGAATTTGAGTTGCAGGTTTCAACTTATCCAAATCCGGTCATCAATGAATTGCATGTTAGATTAAATCTAATTGAAACTGCTAATGCCACCATATCAATTTTTGATGTTAGTGGAAAATTGATGTCAGAAAATAATAATCTTTCATTGGAAAAAGGAGAGCACTTAATTGCCATTGATACTGAAAAATTTAAACCCGGATATTACTTTTATATTGTTGATTTATCGGGAAATACAACTTATACAGCAAAGGGAAAAATAATAAAATCCCGTTAGTAATCGGGTTTTATGATTAGTTTTTTTAAGGTGGCTGTTGCAACAGCCACTTTTTTTGTGCTTATTCCTATTGGATTTGTAGTTTTGTAAGCTGCAAAATACCTTCGAGACATTTACCGATTGGAAAAATCTGTAGTGTAGCGTAAACGCCAAGACCAATAAATCCAATGCATAGCTTGTTGCATTTTTTTGTGTTTTATTTTAAACTGAGAAAGGAAAGATTAATCACATCCCTTCTCACTTTCCTTTTATTATTGCCCTTTATTGTGCAAGGATATAATTCAATATCTGATTTAGAAATAAATGAAATAGTAAGTTATACACGTTTTGCTCAGGAAAAATTTGATCCAGAAATCGGTGATTCAATATTAATGAGGAGTGTGGATAGGCTCGAAGAAATTGTATTGGAAAGTGAGCGACTTTGGCTAACTGATAAAGAACAATCTGAAAAACTAATCGTGAGTGCATTTGAAATTTTAAAACAAGAGCGCATTAATGATAGTTTGCAAGTGAGGGTTTATCATGTTTATGGTAAATTATTGGTTGATAGGCGCAAATATATTGCAGGAATAGACACTTTGTTGAAATGTGTAGAGATAAAGAAAAGAGTATTTGGAGGTAAGAATTCTGAGCTTGCAAATACTTATAATTATATAGGGATTGCTTATTTTCGTTTACGTCAATACAACGTGGCAATGGCTTACTACAAGAAATCTGCCGATGTTCTGAATAAAAATAATCAAATCAATATCAATCTATTTGATGCGAACCTTAATTTGGGAATTATGAGTGCTGTTAAAGGCGAATTTGATTTGTCATACAAATACTTTAATAGTGCGTTATTTGTTTTAGACTCCATTGGATCTGCAGGTGATAGTTTATTATTAGCCAGATTTTATTCTAATTTTGGTCTTATGGCAACAATGATGGGGAAATTTGATGATGCAATAAAGTATTATACTGTTGCCGAATCAATTTTTAAAGAAAAGGATACTTCGGATTTCTTAAGTATTGCACGTCTTAGTTTAAATAAGGGAACGAATGCCTATTATCAATATGATTATAGCAGGGGTAAATTGTACTATAAAGAGTCGCTAGATGTATTGTTGAAGAATGATAAAACTAGTTTTGCGGTGCCGAAATCATACAATAATCTTTGTGCAGTCAGTATGAAAACCGGAGCTTTTGCAGAATCAGTTCAGTATGGTTTGTCTGGATTGAATCATAATCCAGATAATTATATTAAGCTGCTGATTTTTCAAAATCTTGCAGAATCATATGCATTCCTTGGCAGCATTGAACGTGCAGAGTACTACTATGTTGCTGCAATAGATTTGCTTCAGGATGGGCAGCTTAATCCAACAAAAAGTATTTCACTGTTCAGAAGTTATGCTGACTTTTTATTTGATAATCAGAAGCTTGAAGAAAGTAGGATGTATTATTTTAAGGCATTGGAGATGTTTAAATCTTTCAAACAGTCAGATTCAAAAGTCTATGCTTCTCTTCTATCCAGGCTTGGTGATTATTACCGATACGGTGAAACTGATACTGATTCAGCCCTAATCTTTTACGATCAGTCAATTGCCGTATGGAATAATATCTTAAATAATAAAGGTGTAGCGCAAAGTGAAAATTTCGATGACATTCGTTTTTTGGATGCTTATCTGGGCAAAGCACAAGTTTTGGCTTCCCAGTTTAGAGAACTTAATAAGCTTGAATTACTAAAAGAAAGCTGCGATATTTACAAGTGGGCGTTGGATCAGGCGGTTGCAATTACGAGCAATTTAGACAGAGAAAGCCAATTATTACTCAACGAAAAGTTGGACAGGGCCTACGATGAAGCCGTCAATCTCACATATACGTTGTATCAGGAAACATCGAATAATAAATACAAGGAACTGGCATTTGAATTTGCAGAGCGAAGCAAATCATCTGTTTTATTGGCAGCAGTACAAAACAACAATGCACTAAAAACTACTGACGTTCCAGAATATATTGTTCAGTCGGAGCAACAACTTCAGTTGGAAATTAACGGTATGAAAAAATTGTTGCTTGATGAGCAGATGAAAGCACGACCATTGGCCAAGAAACTTAGTTTTATTAACTCAAGATTGCTTCTGCTTATGAATACTTATGATAGCCTGGTAAATCAAATAGAGCAAAGCTATCCCAGATACTTTGCTTTAAAATATGATAGGTCTGTTATTAATATGTCTGAACTAAGTGAACAATTGAGGACTGATGAAGTATTGCTTGAATATGTGCTTTCAGATTCTGTTTTGACAATATTCTGTTTAGATAGAGAAAATAACTTTTTCTTTCAAATTAGTGTCGATACAGTATTTTACGATGCACTAGATCAGCTAATTAATGTTAAAAACTTTGATATGTCGCAACATAGCAAAGAAGATATGGTTGTCTTTATTCAGGATGCCAATGTACTTTGGGAATACTTGATTGACTCTGTTTATACTCAGATAAAAGATAAGAAATTAATTATTGTTCCCGATGGGCTGCTTGGCTACTTGTCCTTCGATCTTTTGCTTAGCTCACCAAATATCCCTGATGAATTGGATTACAAATTACTTCCCTACCTCTTCAAAGAATTTCCATTGTCGTATTCCTACTCATCTTCCCTAAGGTTTAATTCGTATTTTCAAAGCAAAGAAACAACTACGCACGAGTTAATTGCCTTTGCACCCGACCTTAAGTTTGATAAAGAGCAAGCCAGTGGATTAAGTTCTTTACCCAATTCATTGAATGAGGCAAAAGAAGTTGCTCAAATTTTTAATGGCGATGCCTACCTGAAAGAAGATGCAACTAAATTGCGTTTTCTGACAGACGCTATGGATTATAAAATCATACATCTGGCTATGCATACAATAATCAACGACTCACTACCGATGCTGTCAGAGTTGCTTTTTTATGGTGATAATGGTGCGTTGTCAGATTCTAAAATGCGTACTTACGAAGTTTTTGGTCTTGACCTGTCAGCAGAGTTAGTGGTATTAAGTGCATGTAACACTGGTGCTGGTCAACTTCAAAAAGGTGAAGGTATCATGAGCCTTGCCCGTGGTTTTATTTATGCAGGTGTGCCATCTATTATGCTAACTTTATGGGAGGTTCAGGATAAAGCCACTGCTGGAATTATGCAGTATTTTTATGAAAATCTCAAGGAGGGGAACAGGAAGGATGTAGCATTACAGAAAGCAAAATTGGATTATCTTTCAAACGCCAACCGGCTTAACTCGCACCCTTATTATTGGTCTTCCTTTATTATTACTGGCAAAACAGGTAATTTTGAAGAGAATGTCAAACACAATACTTCTGCCATAGTAATTTACTCCGGAATTTTTGTTTCTATATTAATGATTTGGCTTGCATTTATTTGGATAAAAAAAGAGCGCAAAAAACTTGGCTAAGCCTGGTTTATTACGCATGCTCTTTTTGCCCATTAAAGGAGGGCTAACCTTGCTTGACTCTGTTGTTGTTCACCGAATTATTTTGTTTTATAGCAAATAATTGGGCCTCTTGTATTACTAATTATTTTTCCTTCATTTCCTGAAGAATATTCCTTGCATCTTTATTATAAACTGTATTGCCAGTAGATATTTTTGCAAATAGCTGTTCAGCTTTTGACACTTTATCACCACTTAAATAGCAGAGCCCCAGATTCCATTCAGCTTGATCAATAAAAAGATTGTCTTTGTTTTCAATAATTTCCATAAATGGAAGTTCGGCTTGTTCAAATTTCTCAAGTTTCATAAGGCTAAAACCTGTATAAAGCTTAGCTGCTAAATTATTTGGATCTGCCTGAAAACTAATAATTGCTTCGGAGTATTTACCCTGCTCGTAAAAGCGCATTCCTTCTTTTAGTTTCGTGTCGATGAATTCTTGTGACCTTACTGAAAGTAAAGAGTTCTCAGGGCTAAAATATTCTGTGTATAAGGCCTGGTTAGTCGGGGTATTGGTCAGGGAATCGCCAATTAGTCCACCACTAATAAGAAGAATTACAACTGCTGCTGCCACAGCTTGCAATTTCCAGGAGTAAATATTAATCCTGGTATTGCCGGAATTTTTTCGATGAATCTGATCAAGAGTTTTTCTAATTTCCCTTTTTCTTTCGTCTTTAATGGCTTCGAACATTTCTTGCTGAAACCGCGCATCATTTGTTAAGTCTGTGTTTTGTGCCGTCATGTTTTTGAATTAAAAGAGTTGATAATCGATAGTAGTTTAATGAAGTAAATTAGTTATATGTATAAAAAATATGTTTACTTTTCGATTTTAGTTTCTTATTTAATTACATCTTGGTCAATAAGTTTGACTAAGCGTTCTTTACAAATTCTTCGTTTTTTGTAGGCAAAACCTACTGATTTATAATTAAAGCTATCTGCTATTTCTTGTGTTGAATGACCAAGTGATAGTAATTTTAGTAGTTTTTGACATTCTTTACTTAGTTTTGAAAAATTATTACTGTATAGTTTAATTCGTTTTTCTTTCTCGATTAGCTCATCTATTTCAAGCTTGTAGTCTTTCAGGTTAATTTGCTCAATCTCTTTACTGCTTTCAATCTGTTCGTAATATCTCTTGTCTTTATCCCTTAGAACCTTTAACCAAGTGTATTTACAAATTGTAAAAAAGTAGGTGTGAAAGGTGTTTTTTAGTACTAACTCTTTGTTTTTTAGTTGTTCGTAAATAGCAATTATTCCATCCTGAAATATATCCCATGCATCATCTCTTGTTCCACCATGCCTAACAACAAATCCTTTGATAGATTCAAAATACTTTTCGTAAATATATTCCATGACCTCATGGTCATTTTCTATAATACCTTTTAGTATCTTATTAGACGTGATTTCTCTTGCCGTCCTATTCATTAGTACCGGTTTTTTAAAAAATTATACCCCGACAAACAAAAATAAATTAAATTATACACCTTAAATAATTCAATTCTATTTTTGTATGGTTTTGAAAAATGAGTAAAAAAGCGGAATTTTAGTTTGTATATTGATTGTTTATCCTAAATTGCAAAACCTAAAATAGCGAAGTATCTTCAAAAATAATGTTTTAAACCAGAAATTGTGACCATCTTAAATAAATATTTTGGATTATTCTTAATTGGCATGCTAACCGCCTTTAGTGTAAAGTCGCAAGATCCTGAAAAACAAAATAGTGGAAATGGAAATCACCGTATTGTTTTTTATAATCTCGAAAATTATTTTGATACGAAAAATGATTCGACAAGAAGCTACAATGAGTTTACACCAGATGGTCAGTTGCATTGGACAGAGAGAAAGTATCAAGATAAACGCGCCCGTATTTTCCAGGTATTAACCGCTATTGCCGAATGGGAGCCAATTACCCTGATGGGATTTGTAGAGATTGAGAATGCTTTCGTATTGCAAGACCTGATTAACAGCACTCCTTTAAGCCGTGAAAACTATCAACTGGTCCATTATGAATCTGACGATTTTCGTGGGATTGATGTGGGATTAATCTACCATGCCGATCGATTCAAGTTTTTGTCCTCACAAAAAATTCGGATTAAAGATCCCGGCGACCCTGCTTTTACTACTCGTGATATCTTATATGTAAAAGGATTGCTCGCGAACGATACTTTACATGTTTTCGTCAACCACTGGGTTTCGCGTTGGCGTGGTGTAATGGAATCACAATACCTAAGAATTTTATGTGCCGAAACCCTTACAGTAGTCGTTGATTCTGTTTGTTCACTAAACCCCAATGCCAATATTTTGTTAATGGGTGATTTTAATGACAATCCGGATGACGAAAGTATTTTAAGGTTAACTTCAGAATCAGAAAAATGCCAACTATTTAATGTTGCTCTAAAACCTACTAATAAGGATGTCAGGGGCACTTTAAAATATGGTTCTGAATGGAGCTATTTTGATCAGTTTCTGGTTTCTGCTGCGCTACTTTCTGATAAAACAAAGCTGATGCTAAAAAGTGAAAGCGGGCTAGTGTTTGACGCATCTTTTCTATTGGAAGAAGACAAAAAACATTTAGGGGTAAAACCAAAACGTACACATATCGGATTTAAATACAATGGCGGATTTAGTGATCATTTACCCATTATTATTGATATTTTTGCGAAGTGACAAAATAGAGTTCATTCTCTGTTACCAAATAGAATGAGAAAAGCAGTAAAAATTATTCTTGCAGTAGTTGGCATCCTTGTATTGGGGATAATATTGCTGTACGTTTTTCGAAACCCAATTGTTTCTTACACTTTACGTAAAACCGTTGCTACCGAATCAGGAGAGAAAATTACACTCACACTCGAAAAAATTGAATTTGATCCACTGCAAGGTTCCATAAGTCTTTACCGGCCTTCCCTGAATTTTTCTGAGGTTTATTTGAACGACAAGAAAGCCATGAAGGTCAATCACCTCTCTTTTGAAAAGTTGGGTGTTTATGATGTTTCTGTTGGCGACCTGCTTTTCGAAAAACATTTTATTGCCAATAAAATACTGGTGTTTAAACCCGCCATTCAATTTGAGAAAATGGCTGGAGCAGAACCTGATACTACAAAATTCACTCCGGGGAAGGTACTCGATTTACTGAATACCAATTCGAAAACCTTTTCCAGCATGAAGCTGAAGATAAATGAAGTTGAGGTCCGTTTTGGTGCCATTCATTTACAATTGGACACTGTTGTGGAATTCATGCCCGACTTGCTTGATTTTACACTTTTGCTTGAAAATTTTGAAACACAGATTGATTCAGATAGACCTACTGAAAACAGAATACTCTATTCTGACAATGTTATTTTACGTGTGAAGAACATCAATAAGCAACTTAATTCGGGAGATAATCTGCATATCGACTCTGTTTCTTACAGTTCAAAAGAAGAGCGCTTTACGACAGATGGTTTTTCACTAACTCCTTTTTGGACGACAGCTGAGGAAAAGAACAAAACAAAAATCTTAATTGCACAAATAAAACTGGACGGATTTAGCGTATCTGAAATCAGGGGCTTAGAAAAATTGGAGCTGAGTGCTGTGAAAGTTTCAGATGCGTCAATTACTCATTACATAAATGAAAAAGCTGTAACCCAGGTTAAAAATGAAGCTGACTCCAATCAATCTATGAGCTTACCCTCAATATTGAAAGATGTTGCATTAGACAGCTTAATCATCAATCGGTTTGCGTTTTTTAATATATTGGGGAAAACAGATACGACAATTGACGCCAATAATATCGAACTCCTTATTGAGGATATTTCCTTTGATTCCACTTTGCTTGACAATCCCATGAAACACTTTCAAATGGGTGAGGTCCTGCTTTCGACCGATATGCTCAGACTGCTGGAAAAGGAGAAAGGAATCTTTATTACTTACAGTGATTTTAATTATTCATCTGATGAAAAACAATTAGACATTAACAATATTCAACTGTTGTCGGACAGTGCGAATTTCAATGGACCGCAGTTTAATATTGATTTAGATCAAATGCAAATAAATGGCTTTTCGATTCATGATTTCCTGAAGAAGAAAAAGCAAATTCTGAGCTTGAACATTAAGCAGCCTGTCATAAAAATTGATTTGCAACAACAGATTCCTGCTAAAGAATCTTCTCCAAAAAAGAAAAACGAATATATTGACCTGCTCGATTTTCAAAATTTCAATATCGAAAATGGCATGGTCAATCTTTCCCACAGAGACAAATTCAATATTGATTTGACAGGTGTAAATCTGCTAACAGAAGGCTTTGAATTCATTAATAAAGACAGCCTTAAACAAATACAATACGACACGCTTCGTATTGAGGTAGATGGTGTTGAAGCTGTTATGGCTGATGGAAGTGCTCAAATAAAAACAGCAACCGTATTATTCGACAAGCAGAATTTTGAAATTTCGGAATTGCAGGCAAATTACAATCACACTGCCGATAATAAAAAACTGAATGGGACAATTGGCCTTCGAAAATTCCAGGTGTTTAATATTGACTTGAATGGATTGCTTTTCAACAAGCAGTTCGATGCCGCTGCAATAGTGTTGGATGCACCCCTAATCAGTGGAAACTTTGCAATACCGGATTCTTCCAAACCCAAAAATGAAACGGCAGAACAAAACACGCCCAATTTACCAATCGGATTTCAAATTGGAGAATTCAGACTTCAGCGGGGAAAAGTGGATATTGTGTTAGAGAAACCATCTGACACCATTCGTATACAAACCAATATTGACCTGGATTTGGGTGAACTCGTATCAACCGATAATTTATTCACCACTTGGTTCGACCCTTCCGATTGGGAAGCAGGATTTAGCAATGTGATGGTGGCATCGGGTGCTTACAATTTGAATACTGAAAAAATAAGCTTCAAGCCACGCCAATCAAACTTTAGCCTTAAGGAAGTAAGCATACAAAGCAAATCGCATCCAAAACACAGTGAAAATAAATTTGAAATTGAAAAAATCACTATAGCGGGAGTAACAGTTTCCGGACTTGATTATGCCTTATTAATTCTTCAGGACAGCATCCGTTTTGGTAAACTGTTTATTGACAGCCCTGATTTGCGTTTAAAGCTATTTAAACAGAAAGAAAACCAAGCGTCAAAATTCAATCCGGAAAAGCTATTAAGCATTGTTTACGACACCATCGATTTGAATGGCCTTCAACTGAATCTTGAGAATAGCAGTGATATTTCGCATACAATAATTAAAGTTGGAGATCTTAGCATTGAACACTTTTCAAAAAGGTACAAGGATGCCAATTTGATGCAGGAAATCGCGTTTCAATTCGATGAATTTTCGATTGAGGATAGCATGAACAATACCTCTCTCCACATGTGTGACCTGGGATTTGACCCGAAATCAATGGCGCTGTCAATTCATAATCTTGATTGGTCGAAAATCGATCCGGAGCAAAATAAAAATGTATCTGTACATTCATCAAAAATTATTTTTTCGGGCGCCTATGTTAAAGAGAGTTTGCCAAGCCGCGTAAATGTTGACAAACTTTCATTTTTGGGATTAGATGTTACAGTAACCGACGATAAAAAAAACAAGAGCCCTCGAAAAAAAGAACTTGAGTTCGATATTGAGGCTTTGAAAAAGTACTCAGGATTACTTGAGCGCTTCGCCATCGACACTACTGTTTTTGATGAAGTGAGCGTGCATTACCGCACTTTTGACGGTTTGCAGAAACATACGATTAAAGCGGATAGTATTGGCCTGACCGTGAACAGGATAAAAGTTGACACAAGCATGTTCGGGCAAAAAAACCCGGTACTATTTAATAATATTATTATCGACCTTAAGGGACGTACCCAGATTTCAAAAGACAGTTTATATGAAATTCAAACAGGACGGATTCACTATAATTTTCCTGAACACAGAATTACTGTTGATTCTTTTTATGTGATGCCCCGTTATGATGAGGCAGAATGTTTCCGTAGGGCAAAATATCAAAAAGGGATCATCAGTCTTTTTGCTGGAAAAGTAGAATTTAACGATTTGCGACTGGATGAATTGATCAACAATAAACAATTGCACTTTGGTGGTGTTGATGTTTCTGGACTTCAGTTTAATATTGTCAAAGACAAGAAATACGCTATCGAACCAGGAACCTACAAACCCATGCCGCAAGATTTAATTCGGGGCATTGATCAAAAAATATTGGTTGATTCGTTGCGGGTTATCGATTCATATCTTCACTTTAAACTGTATCCGGAGAAAAAAACCAAGCAGCCCGGCGAAATTTTCCTGACTAAAATAAATGCCACTGCTTACAATTTCACCAATATTTTTAGTGATACCGACAGTGCGACACTCAGGGTGCTGTTTAATGCAAATATTATGGGTGAATCGCGTATGGATGCTGACTTTTATTTTCCATTGCAGGACACGGCAAACCCTTGGTGGTTTAGTTTTAAAACCGAAAAAATTGATTTTACCAAGCTGAATTCAATGACCCAACATCTGGTTGGCTTAACAATCCTAAGAGGAAAGGGAAGGGTAGATGCCCCACGCATTAGCGGAAATAATTTCAATACGACAGGAACAATGATTTTCCGTTACAGAAAAGTAAGACTGTCGTTGTACAACCGCAAAAAAGCAGAAACAGAAACCGGTATTTTTAGCTCGATGGCCAATTTTTTCATCAACGATCTGGTGCTTAAATCAAACAATCCGAAGTTTGCCCGCAAAGCACGAGTAGGACAAATTTACGCAGAGCGGGATACCCAAAAGGGAATTGTTAACTTTGCATTCAAAGGTATTTTGAGCGGGATGATGTCCACTCTGGGGATCAATAAAAAAGAGCAACGGAAAGAACGCAAGGAGTATAAAAAGGAAGATAAACAAAACAATTGAGAAAGTTTTTAAAAGTCCTGGGGCCGGGTTTACTTTACGCTGGTGCAGCAGTTGGTGTCTCACACCTTGTGCAATCAACTCGCGCCGGGGCACTTTTCGATTTCGATTTGGTTTGGGTGCTCATTCTTGCCAATCTTTTGAAATACCCCTTTTTTGAATTTGGCCCCCGCTACGCCACCGCCACAGGTTCGAACCTGATAGAAGGCTACCAAAAAGTCGGAAAATGGGCTGTTATTCTGTTTACTGTTTTAACCCTTGCTTCCATGTTTGTTATCCAAGCTGCGGTTACGGTCGTTACAGTCGGTTTAGTTGCTTACATTTTCAATCTGACAATATCGGTCACTTACCTCAGCATCGGCATATTACTCATTGCTGTCGTGGTGCTTGTTGTTGGCAAATACAGCTTTCTCGACAAACTGATTAAACTGATTATTGTGCTGCTTGCTGTCTCAACGCTTGTTGCAGTTTTTTCTGCCCTGGGAATCTACAAGGAAATATCACCCGATGCCATCCAGCATTTTCAGTGGACAAAAGGTGCTGATATTTTCTTCCTGATTGCTTTTGTGGGATGGATGCCTGCCCCAATAGATGTTTCAGTATGGTCATCAATTTGGAATACTGAAAAAAACAAAGAGCTTGGTTTCCGTCCGGAATTAAAAGTAGCTTTAACCGAGTTTAGGGTTAGCTATTGGGGAACTGCACTACTCGCCCTGGGTTTTCTTTCCCTGGGTGCTTTGGTGATGTTTGGAACCGGTGAAGAACTATCAGCTAATGGGACTCTTTTTGCTGGACAATTAATCAGCATGTACACAAAAAGCATTGGTAGTTGGGCATATTGGGTCATCTCCATCGCTGCTTTAACCACCATGTTCAGCACAACGCTCACAGTATTGGATGCTTATTCAAGGGTTTTGAACCCGGTTTTTAAAGGATTGTTTCCAACAGCGTGGAATCGTGTTTCAAATAAAAATATTTTTACATGGATATGGCTGATTTTGATGATGATGGGTGCATCGCTGATTATTGCCTTTGCCGCTAAAACAATGGTTTTTATGGTAACAGTAGCCACTACACTCTCCTTCCTAACGGCACCCATTTTGGCCTGGCTCAATTACAAAGTGGTTACCGACAGTCATATGCCGATTGAAGCACGACCGGGTTTATTTTTACGCATACTTTCCTGGATCGGAATTGGATTTTTTGTAACTTTTAGTTTGGTCTATTTTTATTGGTGGTTTTTATTATGATGTACAGTAACCGCGATATAGCCGATTATTACAACCAAACCCAGAACCATTATCAAAAATGGTGGAAGCTTGAGCAAACTCTTGCTGTGCATTATGGTATTTGGGATAAAGGCGCAAAGATTTTTGCGCAGGCATTGGCAAACACCAGACAAACAGAAAAACGCACAATAAATCTGGATACTTCCAATGCAAAGCATTGTAGAAAGGATTGTGGAAATACAGGTTTTTGCTGTTTGAGAAAAGGAGAGATTAATTTATTTCTCATTTTCCCGGGCTCTTTCAGATTTGCAATCTGAAAGTTAAGAGCAAGGGATTTGCAATCTGATTACAAATCAGATTCCCTTAAAGTCCAGATTACAAATCTGGACAAGCTTTGGTTGGAATAAATCTTAGAAAAACGAAGTTCCCACCCTATTGCAAATCCCTTTATAATCGCACCAATTACAAGCATCCTTATTTTCGGTTTGAATGAAAGGGGATTGCGGGTCAAAAATTTCACTTATTATTTCAGTTAGTACCTTTTCAAATTCAGGAATCAAATTATCGTCAGCTCCTTCAGGTAAACTCGCGGTGATAAATCCACTGGAAATAGCCCGCATGCTAAAAATACCCGGCACAATTTGTTGTGTGGACGGATTATTTTTCTGAAACAAATAAGTATAAAACAGCAACTGAAATGCTTTGCTTTGCTTAGGTTCAGAAATTAATGTTTCCCAGTCCTCAACTTTCAAATCTTTCTTTTCTACTTTGCCGGTTTTATAATCGGCCAGTAAAATTGCCCCTTCCTGAATGTCTTTTCCAATTCGGTCAATCGTTCCTTTTAAGTGCACTTCTTTCGTGCCGATCCTAATTTTTGTTGTTAGTTTTTGTTCCAGTCCAATCAAATTTTCGGGCTTGCGTTTCAGGTTTTGCACATCTGCTTCCACAAACTGTTTCACATATTTCTTTGCCACTTCAAACGAAAGCAGATTTTTGCCCGAACTGAAATCTGCATTATTAAGGTTTTTCTTGAAAGATTCTGCAAGTAAATTATCAGCTTCCTTCAGTCTGCTTTTTAATAAATCGGGTGCAATCAAAGCACCAATAAAAGGCATGTAAATCTGTTCGAGCACTTCATGAATAATTGTCCCAAAAGTATTTGCCTCAACGGAGCCATCAATAGTATCGGGAGGACTGAGGCGGAGTATTTTCGAAAAATAATACTGAAGCGGACACTGAATATAAGTATTCAGTGCTGATGGTGAGAATCCCCGTTCAGCCTGTTCACTGATACTTTCAAGAATTTTTGGAGATTTTTCAATAAGAATATTTAAAGCTGTGCCGGTATCAGATAATTTAATATTGAGTATTTCTTCCTTGAGCTGAATCCCATTATTTACTTTGGCCAGTTCATCTTGTAATTGAAGAATAAAACGGCTCTTCTCCCCACCACCCAATTCGTCGGCTTCCGAATTATAAATAAGTGTGATGTTATCCGCAAATTGAAGGAGGCGGTAAAAATGATAGGCAAACACATCAATTTTTTCTTTGGGAAGTGGTAGTTTAAACTGCGAACGGATATCGAATGGAATAAAAGATTCAGGGGCTGTGGATTTTGGAATAAT
>Ga0164318_10001553_pt1 | contig 20567 bp, 20 predicted proteins | sample GuaBasSedimGuay9_FD_113734 | JGI IMG/M metagenome (GOLD analysis project Ga0164318, IMG submission 113734) | Subseafloor sediment microbial communities from Guaymas Basin, Gulf of California, Mexico - Guay9, Core 4571-4, 0-3 cm | ecosystem: Environmental > Aquatic > Marine > Hydrothermal vents... | reverse complement strand
TCGTACTGCTAGGTCTGAGCTACTTGCTCGTACCTACAGGAGTCAAGTCTGGGATCTCTGTGGTGACGGGTATACTCTTGAGATTCTTAGCACTGGTCATGAGGATCACACTCGACACTGTCAAGGCGGCAATCAGTCTTATAACGTGGACGAGAGTCGTTCTTGTCACCATGGGACTGATCTTCCTATTTGTCTACGCCCCACACTTCTATGGATACGGAGATTGATGACCATGATTCCAGCTGGGTTGACCATAGTGCTGATGGGCATCGGAGCCTGCATGATCCTCTATGGAGGTCTGTTTGTCACGTATGCATGTGAGTTCTACGGCCATAAGAGAGACGTGACCGATGGGGGGCCTCCGCAAGAGAACATCTTCGGGAAATGGAGCTATTCCCTGTACTTGACGGACAGATGGCTATGGTATCTCGTCTGGACAGTCCCCTGTTCCCTAGGGTGCATTCTGTATGAAATAGGGGTCCCGAACGTAATCGAGGCATCCAGTCTGTCGATCTCAAGTTTCGTTGACTGTATCATGATTGTTCTATTGTATCTCATGGCCCCAATCATGGTTGCCCTCGCCCTCTTGAGATCAGTACGGTGTCTTGAGGAAATGTGATGATGAGGAAACCCATTTGTATCGAATGGCAATCGCATGTTTAAAGTAGGGCAACTTGCTCCCGATGCCAACTTGACGAGTACGTTGTAAGACTGACATGTAGAGCGCTGAGAAGCCGCAGCTCGGGCTACATGTACACCTCGTTCAGGAAGATAGCAAGGATGTGGTGGGGGCCGTTCTAGGGTGGCCACGGGGCCATCTACGCCACTATTGATGGGCAGAGTGACGGGTACCCGATTGCGCAGTGCGACAATGCCTCGCGGGTCATCAAGTACGTGGCGGTCTTGGGATACTGCTACTCGTCCTATGACGTTGTGGAGATCGTGTGCACGACATCAGGGTGGTCACGGACCTGAAGAGGCATGACGCGACGGCGGCGAATTCGAGTGAGCGTGTCGTATCCAACGGGCCAAGTAGCGGATACTAACTGTCTACGTGAGCCGTTGAGTTTGTCACCACACTCACAAAGACTTTGATGACCAAGAGTTCGATGTGGTGGACTGGGAGTCGGGACATATCCTTCTAGTACTCATATCGCGGATGTTGTCTTTGCTCTTCGGTGTCACCTTTCTTCAAGATACAACTGGTCAAAGGATTCCCACCGATCCAGTCCAACGTGCGCTATGGTGGCTCGAGGGGTGGGGGCGTTGACGGCGGTAATGCGTGCCTATTTCTTGTGGTGCGTAGCCTTGTCCGAACTAGCATCTCAATCTTCTAGCCTTTGAAGAAGCATGAATATCTCGGGTTTGATCTGTGAAACTGAGAGTTGTATAGCATTCCACACGAGCCTGTAGTCGACTCCAAAATATGCATGAACAAGTCTGTCACGCATGCCAGCCATTTCTTTCCAATGCACCTTTGGACCCAAATCACGTATGTTGTTTGGGATATTCTTTGCTGCCTCTCCAATGATCTGGAACTTCAACAAGACCGCACTGGATGTCTTGTCGTCCTCAACAAAGCCTTGATAGTCCAGTCCCTGTACGAATCTCCCAATTGCCTCCATTGCATTCAGGATGTCCTACAAGAAGAGGCGAGCGTTTCGCGTCATACCGCCACGACCTCTTCCAATATGATGCCCCTTAGTTCTGATCGGAGCGCTCTTTCAGAAACCAAATCCACCTTGATACCCAGCAATTCCTCTAGATAGTGGGCCAGTCCAACCAAGTCGAATAGTGTTGCATCATCTGCAAGCCTTACAAGAATGTCGATGTCACTGTCTGTTCTCTGTTCACCCTTTGCATAAGAGCCAAAAACACCAATAATCTGTGCCTTGAAACCACTCTCAATCCTGTCTTTATGGTTTCTCAGAATCCTCCGTATCTCTTCTAGTGACTTCATGCCGCAGGTCGCCAGTTGAAGCTCCACGGCTTCTTCTAATAACTTGTTCGCCAATGTGCCGGGGATGACCTTCACTCTGGGCTGATTCAGTAGTGAGCCGCCCAAGACAGGCTGTTGTGCTCCCCTAACACACCACGTATAAGGCATGGCATCGCCGACGCGATATATGGATTACATAGTCTTCGTGCCCGTGGCATTCTTCCTCATAGCCCTCATATTTTCGATGTTGGGCATGGGAGGATCGCAGCTCTACATTCCGATTCTCTTCTGGATGGGCATGGACTTCAAGACGCAGGCGATTCCTCTGGGAATGCTGCTCAATGTCATCAACAGTTCCTCAGCAGCCGTGACATACTATCGGAAACGGCTCATCGACTTTCGCATGGCCCTTCCCTTCGCAGTGGCAATGGTCGTCTTCGCACCTCTGGGGACCATCTTCAATCTCTCGGTGCCAGTCACACCACTCATCGTCATCTTTGCGGTATTCACGGCAACCGCGGCTGTTCTAATGTTGAGTGGATGGAGGCCTGCCCGGCACGATCTCTCACGTCGAGAACGAGTCATATTGGGGCTCTGCGGAGGTTCCGTTCTCGGCTTCTTTGCAGGACTGATAGGAAGGGGAGGTGGTAGCTTTGTGGTGCCCATGCTCTACATGGCGGGACTTGACCCAAAGGTTGCTGCTGCCACATCGGCACTGGTTGTCACGTGCTCCGGTAGTGCAAGCTTCCTCTCACATGTTCTCACAGCTGCTGCCCCGGACTGGGCCGTCTGGATTGCATCGGCCATGGCGGTACTTGGTGGCAGTCAAATAGGATCACGCCTCATGGCTCACAGGGCAAGACCAAGGCACATCAGAGCTGTCTTCGGTATGGTTCTCCTATGCGTCGCCGCGTTGCTGTTGGTCCAAGCTCTGTTTCTCGGGTAGTGGATGCACAAAGACTCCCACTGATGGCGGGGCTCAGGCTCTTGCGGCACCGGAACTCTTTTGCAACGCCGTGCAGAACGTGTCAGCCAGTGAGAGTACCATGTCCGGAGAAGCCTACGTGTTCCCGTCGGAGGAATGGATTCAGAAGTACGTAGAGTTGCTCAATGCGAACGAGGCGTACGCCGAGGCAGCAAAGGACTGGGAGGGCGACTTTGTCTTCCTCATAGAGCCAGATGGAGAGGTCATCAAGGAGCCTATTGGGTTCTACCTTGACCTGTGGCACGGTAAGTGCCGCAGTGCAAAGATGGCTGGCCCCGACGATACTGCAGAGTTTGTCTATGCCGGCCCCTACGAGAACTGGAAGGCTCTCTTTGCCGGGAAGATCCACCCAATCAAGGGAATCATGCAGCGAAAGTTCAAGCTGACGGGTGATTACGGCAAGGTGATGAGGGCGACGAAGGCTGCAATGGAGCTTGTGGCCACTGCGGCAAGAGTCCCAACGAGATTCCTAGACGAATGAGACCGCCTCCGGCCTCTGTGCGGGGCGGCAAGAACGAATAATAGTCGCCGGGGCAACCAGTTGGGCACTGGTTTCAAGACCCGTCTGCTGGTTGGGATAGAGGATGGTATGGTGGTTTGACGTACCGAAGGTAGCCTTCGGAGAGGATGCCCTCGACGAGCTCGAGCAAGTCCACGGTGAGAGAGTTGTGGTCATCACTGATTCTGTTGTGAAGAGCCTCGGCTTTCCCGACAGGGTCAAAGAGATTCTTGATAGAGGAGAACGTACAGTCACAATTTGGGACGAGGCCGAGCCTGATCCGAGGGTCTCGGTTGTGAAGAACGCAGCAGGAGCGCTTGAGCAGGCCAACGCGGACCTCATTGTGGCCGTGGGCGGTGGCAGCGTGATGGACACCGCGAAGGCCGCATGGGTACTCTATGAGCGTCCCGACATCAAGCTTGAGGCACTCAGCCCATTTGACCAGTTGGGCCTGCGTGCCAAGGCGAGGCTTGTATGCATTCCTACGACTGCGGGGACAGGGTCCGAGGCCACTCGCGCAATCGTGGTTCGCGAGGACGAAACCGGACGCAAGTTCGCGACAATCAATCCTGAGTTGGTGGCGGACCTTGCGATTCTCGACCCGGAGTTGACAAGGGGACTCCCCAAGAATCTGACCGCGTACACCGGGATGGACGCCCTGACCCATGCCGTGGAGGGATACATCTCAATCTGGAAGAATGACTTCTCCGACGCCTGTAGTGTTCAGGCCGTGCAGATGGTGTTTGAGTGGTTGCCAAAATCGGTCGACAACCCCAACGATCTTGAGGCCCGAGAGAAGATGCTTGTGGCTGCCTGTCTTGCGGGGATGTCGTTCAGCAACTCGCAAGTGTGTCTGGCGCACTCACTGGGACACAGTCTCGGATCTGTTCTTCGACTGCATCACGGTCTTGCAGTTGGGCTCGCTCTGCCGCTTGTGGTAGAATTCGCAGCCCACGACAACCCTGAGACCGCCGCTCACATCGCTGCGCTTGGTGCCTCAGTGGGTGTCTACGAGGAGGAACACGAGGCTGCCGCCAGAGCGTTTGCGAATCGTATCAGAGACCTGCAGAAGCGCATTGGGTTCCCGGCGAGTATGAGAGATGCGGGAGTACCAAGAGAGAAGTTCGAAGAGTCATTGGAGCAGCTTGTCGACTACGCAATGATGGACACCAGCATCACAATGACTCCGCGCGATGTAGAGGCGGAGGACATAAGACGAATCTATGAGTGCATGTACGCTGGCACACGCGTGGGGTTCTGAGGGGGCGATGGAATAGATGAAGGGGTATCGGGGACATATCCTCAGTGTTGACCTCAGCACCGGCAAGGTCAGAGAGATTCCGCTCGATGAGCAGCTGGCCAGACAATTCCTTGGTGGGGCGGGGTTGGCGTGCAGACTACTGTACGACATCGTAGAACAATCCACCGACCCCCTGTCACCAGAGAATCCGCTCCTGTGGATGACCGGGCCTTTCGCGGGGACTACTGTGCCCACGGGGAGCAAGGCGTCGCTATGCTCGCGTTCACCCCAGACTGGACTGTGGGCGCACAGCACATTTGGAGGTCACCTCGGTGCCGATCTGAAGTTCGCCGGCCACGACGGTCTCCTGATCACTGGCAGAGCCGACAGGCCATCCTACCTGCTAGTCGAGGACGGCTCTGTTGAGATTCGCGATGCCTCTCATCTCTGGGGGCGGGATACACAGGAGGTGTGGGACATCCTCAGAGAAGAGACCGGTCATAGACGGGCGGGAGTGGCCCGTATTGGGGTGGCGGGCGAGAATCTCGTGAAGTACGCTGGTGTGATGGTCGATGAGTTCCGTGCTGCTGGTAGAACGGGCCTGGGGGCCGTCATGGGTTCGAAGCAGCTCAAGGCGATTGTGGTCCACGGGAGTGACCGGAGCGTGCCTGTTGCCGAGCCAGAGCGGCTGGACGAGTACTGCAAGTCGCTCAACGACGACAAGAGAGAAACTCCCACATTCCAGATGTACTCAGACGTGGGAACAGCTGGGTTTGTAGACATGGCGATTGGGATGTGGGGGTCGATGCCAGCCGGATACTATACGGTCTCGGACTTCGACGGCTTCGCTATCAGCGGTGCGACTGTAAAGGAGTCAATCCTAGTTGGAAAGAGGTCGTGCTACAGGTGCCCGATTGCGTGTGGTCGTGTGATCGAGATTACGGAGGGCAAGTATGCCACGGGTCGGTTCGTAGGTCCCGAGTATGAAACCACCAGCACAGTGGGGTCCCTGATACTCAATGACAATCTTGAGGCGCTTGCTTTCCTGAACAAGGAGATGGACCTCCTGGGGATCGACACCATCAGTGCAGGCAATGTCATCGCCTTTGCATACTACCTCTACAACGAGGGTGTCATAACGGCGGATGACCTCGATGGCATAGCACCGAAGTGGGGAGATCCCGATGCAGCCGTTGATTTTGTCAGGAAGATAGCACACAGGGAGGGCGTTGGCGACCTCATGGCTGAAGGCACTCTGGCGTTCGGGGAGAGATTTGGTGTGCCTCAGTTGGCCGCACAGGTCAACGGTCTGGAACTTCCACAACACGACCCTCGCGCGTTCTCGGGGATGGCTGTTACATATGCCACTTCACCGCGCGGTGCCTGCCACATGACTGGGGACATGTACAATGTGCAGATGGGCATCGAGGACGAGAAGTGGGACATAGCGAGCATGGACAGGTTCGCAAACGAGGCCGATGTGGCGGCGAGGCTTCAGGACCTGCGATGTGTCACGAACTCGCTCATCGTCTGCCACTTTTACCCAGTCCAGTCAGAGGAACTCGTAGAACTCATCAGGCTGGTCACGGGTTGGGACTACACGATTGAGGAACTCAAGATGGCCGGGGAGCGTATCTTCACCCTCATGAGGCTGTTCAATCTCAAGATGGGCTATGACCCGAGGAACGAACGGCTTCCGGAGATCATCCTCCGTCCTCTTGAGGGGCCGACGGAGGGACATGTGCCTGACGTTGAGGCCCAGCTTGACAAGTGGTACCACTATCGCGGATGGGACAGGTCCACCGGGCGACCGTCTGATGAGCAGATTGCCAAACTGGGACTGGACAGTCTGACGTGACTGGAAGCCCTAGAGCCCCGCGTCAGGAAGGCTCCTGAGGAGTGCCTTGAGGAACTCGTAGACTATCTTCACGTCCTCTATCCTGACTCGCTCGTCGGGTGTGTGCGGGTTTTTCACCGTGGGGCCAATCGATACCATCTGCATACCCGGAATCCGCGCCCCGATGATTCCGCACTCTAGGCCTGCATGGACTGCCTCAACCTTGACCTCACAGCCGAGCGCTTCCTCGTAGGTCTTACGCACAAACTGCAGAAACGGGCTGTCAGGATCGGGCGCCCATCCGGGATAGCTCTGACTCACCGTCACATTCCATCCAGCCAGACGACCGATGTCACCAATCTCACGTCTGAATGACTCAAGCTCCTCATCAACGCTGCTCCGGGCAGACACGAGCACAGACATGCGATTCTCTTCCGTCTTGATTATTGCCAAGTTACATGAGGTCTCCACCAACTCAGGTATCTGCGGTGAGAAGTTCCTGGGACCATGTGGAATCGCGTTGATGGACCAGATGACCCCGTGGGAGATGTCCTGCGACAGATGAGAAGCAGGATTGACCTCAGTCACTGTGACTCTAATGTCCGGCTCAAGAACCGAGCCGCTCACCTTCTGGCTGTAGTACTCAACAATCGCGGCCTTCTCCCGATTGAGGATCTCTCTCACGGCAGAGAGCTCGGCCCGTCTGACACCGATGACTGCCTCAGACTCACGAGTGATTGCATTGTGCTTGCTTCCGCCGCTCCACGAACATAGCACGACCTTGTGATTCGTGGTGACAGCGGAGAGCATACGAGCGACCAACTTGTTGGCATTCGCACGGTGTAGATGGATCTCTGCCCCAGAGTGGCCACCACGAAGACCAGAGACCGATACGCGCAGAAACACCATGTCGCTGGACGGCTCCTCTAGGGACACGTTTCTTGCGAACTCCACCTCGCCACCTCCAGCGGAGCCTATGGTTATGACACCCAGATCCTCAGAGTCCAGATTAACAAGCAGTCGACTCTGTGGGTCGAGCGTGTCAACATCCAGCCCAAATGCCCCTGTCAGGCCGGTCTCCTCATCAACCGTGAGAAGAATCTCAAGCGGACCATGAACCACGTCTTCATCGACTAACAGAGCAAGGGCCATGGAAACTCCGACTCCATTGTCGGCACCCAGAGTCGTGCCATCAGCGTCGACCCACTCTCCGTCCGGCATGATTCGCACCGGAATGGGCTGAGTGTCGAAGTCAAAACCGTCAGGTCGGTCGGTCTCGCAGACCATGTCAAGATGGCCCTGCAGCATCACCGACGGACATGACTCCATGCCAGGAGTGGGGGGCACCTTGATCAGGATGTTGCCGGTTTCGTCCTCGCGGACATCGATGTCAATGCCCTTAGACTCCACTTGCTGCTGGAGCCATTTCTTTATTGCAGCCCGGACCTTTTCCTCTTTCTTTGACTCTCGCGGCGTTGCCGCAAGGACATTCTCAAAGATCTCCCAGACATGTCTTGGCTTCAGACTCTCAAGGACCAACTGCAGGCCTCCATGGCTGGAGGCTGCTGGGTGTGGTATAAGCGTTATTGATTGTGCGCCGAACGACTGCGCAGAGATTCGCAGGTTTTTTCTGGCACCGAACATAGGAGAACCATATCGACGGTTGAGAGGATGTGAAAGATGTTCTTCGACCCCGGCATCACTGAGGCCCTCAGGAACGCACTGCCATGGGCAGGGGCATTCTTTAGGGCCATAACGGAACTCGGCTCCGAGCTGTTCTACGTCGCACTGATAATGGTCGGGTACTGGACGTACAGAAAGAGGGACTCGGTCATCACCGCCTATGTTCTTCTGGTCTCTGTGGTGACCAACTATTGGCTGAAACTGGCCATTGCGAATCCGCGTCCCGATCCCAGCTACTGGTACCCGGGCGTAGAAGCGACGAACTACAGCACGCCAAGTGGTCATGCTCAGAACTCGTCCATGCTCTTCGGATGGATTGCACTGAAGGCCAGACGTGTCTGGATGACGATTCTTGCAGTCGTTCTTGTGTTCCTCATCGGCATCTCAAGAGTCTACCTTGGCGTTCACTACTTGGGAGATGTTGTGCTTGGATGGGGGATTGGCATTATCTCGGTGCTGGTACTTTACAAACTCGAAGACCCAGTCACTCGGTTCGTCAGCCGCTACAGACAGGAGTATCTCGCAATTGCGATGTTCCTCCTCGGACTTGTTCTCACGGCTGTGAGCGCCTACCTTGTCCCGCAGCCACCTGGCGATAACTTCGGTGCCCTTGGAGGCCTCATAATGGGAGTGGCCGTGGCCTTTCCACTGGAAGACAGGTATGTGAAGTTCAGCGTCGAGCCTCCGGGCGGACAGAAGTGGCGCCTTGTTCTCAGAATCACGATAGGTTTCGTCATGGTAATCGGTGCAATGATAGGCCTTAGCGGAGTCCTTCCGTCCGCGAACGTCTGGTTGAGGAGCGTTCGCTATTTCCTCGTTGTTCTCCTTGGCGGCTTCGTGTGGCCTGCCATCTTCAAGAGATTGAACCTATGAGGTGAAGAGTAGTGAGTCTCAGATTTAGTACCCCTGTCTCAAGCCCTCTGTACCCGTCGCCGCCATATCACTACGACGGCGCAGAACTGTTCCTCGCCCTGTTCTATGGAACCGAAAAGTCGGTGCAGGCGCTCCTACCTGAGCCCCTCAGACCCACGGACATGAACCTTATGGCTCTTCTCTTCGGCAGACAGCCCTGCCGGGAGACCGGCCCGTTCATGGAAGCGGGGTTGCTCGTTCAGTGCCTGTTTGAAAACCCCGAGACCGGAGAAGAGGAGGTCGGTGTGTTCTTCTCCCATAACTTCGTCACGACGGATGTCGCTATGGCGGCAGGGAGGGAGATCTGGGGCTACCCGCGGAAACTTGCCAAGATTAGCATGGACTGGGACGGCGACGTACTGAGAGCGTACGTTGAGAGACATGACACCGTTGTCCTTCAGGCTAGGTGCGAGATGACAGAAGAGGGAGAGTGGATTGACAGCGGACCAAATGTCAACCTCCACCTCATTCCAAGACCTGATGGGTCCGGTCACGCGCTAGCTGAGATCACAGCAGCATACTTGGACTACGACATCAAGAGTGGAAGATCCGGCGATGTCGAGATAGAGATCAACAGCGGACCTGATGACGACTTCTCAGCCGTGGCAGTTGAAGGCACCATGATTGGCCTGTACTTCAAGACCGATATCATACTGCCACCAGCACGTGTGATCCACAGGTACGAGTGAATACGACTCAGAGATACTCTGACGCCTCGAGTTTGGCAAGGAGTACTCCTGCGCTGTGGGAGTACTTTCTCTCACCACGTTGGCAAAGCAGTGCGTACAGGGCCAGCCCGAGGTACGCTCCGAGGGGATTGAATATGATCCCCACTGCAATGGCACCTATGAGTCCGGTATAGGCCACAAGGCCTGGCACTATCTGCGTCTTGAGCATAGTAATGCCACTAAAGGGCGGTCTCACAGGGGATTCGCGCTGCCGAAGTATCATGCGTTCAGCCTTGAAGTCACCATTCGCTGCTGCTTGGTGTGCCGCATAGGCGCCAGCAAACATCGTTGTGAAGACAGCACCCACCACCAACAGTGGAGCATAGACTATCATGGAGGGCGCAAGTATGGCGACAAGGACTGCAAAGATCACCGCCACTCCCAGCGAGAACGGCATCGCGCTGTACACTTTCCCACGAACGTACTCCTCCATGTTCGCAGCCGCCAACTGGAGATTCATCAGGTTCTTGCCCTCGTAGACTGTTTCGTACCCTGCAAAGTAGATGCCGTACGATGTGGCAAATGGTACCATTGCAGCCAAGATGAGGAACGGAAGGAACTCGGAGAACTCTGGTCCCGTGCTGAGTATCGGTATGAAGAGGAATATCGCAAAACGTAGTGGGTTCAGGAGGTATTGTGCAAGCACACGCCCCTCCCGACGAATCGACGTGAGGTTGTACCATGCTGATACGCTCAGCGTCTGACCATAGCTCTTCCACGGAAGTGGTTGCGGATCCCATACCTCGTGGGCCACCACTATGTCCCTTGCCGAGCTCCGAGTTGTGTCCACCATCAGCCAGCCGCTGTAGTGTGCCGCTTCACTGAGGACGCCGTTGGCGTAGACAAGCGTGATGGCGACAATGCACATGGCGAATGCTCCGACAAGACTGGAAACAGACGGTACGACTCCCGCCATGGTCCCGAGCACGAGGTCGCTTATGATGTAACCAGGAGTCATCTGGGAGGAGAGACCCAGCGAGCGAGCGATGTCGAAGAGGGTGCCAAAGAACATGCCGTTGTCGTCGCCAAAGTAGATCATGTAGTACCAGAGTGCGCTTCCCACTATCGCAAGTGCTGTGAGGGTGAAGTATCCGACCTGCTTGAGCGTCCTACGGCCCGCCACGAGGCGTGAGACCACAAGGCCCAGAATGCCACCACTCGCGACCGCAAGAGCAATCATCACGAACATCAACGCCATGAATGCGATGAGCGAGAAGAGAACCGATGGACTTCCCCAAGAGAGGCCCACCATGACGAGCGCAGAACCCCCTAGAAGCCACCACATACGTGATCCGTTCAGGATTAGCACAAGCTGTTTCTCAATGAAGATTGTCTTGGGAGGGAGCGGCATGGTGAGGAGGTACTCCATTCGAGCGGTGTTTCCCACAGTCGTTGCAGAGAACATGATTGCACCCACGAAGGAGAGCAGGAATAGCGCATTGAACAGGAGAGCCCCAGCCTGAATCCCGTTCGCAATCATCGACTGTAGCTCCTCCCGGCCGAGGAAGCTGCCGACAAGAGAGATTGTAACGCCCGAGATCACTCCGACAAAGACCATGCCAAGGTTGGGCAGTATGGCCATCCACCGTCGCTTCTTCTCTGTCCTCTTCCCGGACGGGTTCATGAGCCTGAAGTTCTGTCTGAGATCAATCCTCAGAAGATGCAGCAGGTCGGAGGAGGTCATTCCCTATTCACGTCCTCGAGAAACTTCGCGATGAGCTGCATGTCTGGACCCCCGGTGAGCGTGAGAAATATCTCCTCAAGTGAGCTCTGTCCTGCAGCCCGCTGGCGTAGTTGTTCCATGGTGCCCTCGGCTATGAGGCCACCCTCCTTTATTATGCCAATGCGATTGCACATTCGCTCAGCAATCTCAAGCACATGTGTTGACATCAGAATCGTGGCTCCTCGCTCCCGTAGACCATTGAGAATCTCCTTTATCGTTGCAGCACCACGGGGATCGATGCCCGCTTGAACCTCGTCTAGAATAAGAACCCGGGGCTTGTGTATCAGTGCCGCAACGAGGCTGAGCTTCCGTGCCATGCCCTTCGAGTAGGTCTCTATCAGGTCGTCAGATGCATCGAATATGTCTAGCAGAGTCATCAATTCCTCAATCTCTTGATTTCGTTCGGGACCACGAGGGATGCGCCAGATGTCACTCACATAGTTGACATACTCCCATCCAGTCAGGCGCTCAGGAAGAACGGGCTCTTCAGGAACGTAGCCCATCACACGTTTCGCCTGAACCATCTCGGTGAGAATGTCGTGACCCGCGACGCGTGCAGTTCCCGATGTGGGCCTCAGGAGACCAAGCAGCATTCGCATGGTAGTAGACTTGCCCGATCCATTGGGACCAAGCAGTCCATAGATCTCGCCAGGTGATACTGTGAATGTGAGATTATCAACGGCGGTCAGCTCGCCGAAGACCTTTGTCAGTCCGAGTGCTTCAATCATTGTGGTCACATGACGGTCAATATCTGGTGATTTATGCGTTCGCACAGGTGCCATGCACCATCATGTACATCAATGAAGATTATCATCCATTCAAGATTGATTTATATGGCCGAAACGGGGGAAATGGTCATGGTGTCGTCAGAGGGACTGGGACCGACCGAGGACGACCGAGTGTACCATACGTTACCTGCGAGTTCCCACACGTGACGGCAATACATGCCACGTAGACGCCGGGAGATGTATTTGGAGATGTATGTCGCAAGGTCTGCTTCTTGGTAGTGCTGGCTCTCAGCGGCACGGAGTGCGTGGTGATACGGTGAAGACTGTAGAAGCACCCCCCGAGATGCACGAGCTCATGGAGGCCATAGAGGCCAAGTATGAGGAGATATTCAAGACCAAACTTAAATTCAAGCCTGAAGAGAGCCGAATCAAGCTGGCCGGAAAAAATGTGATGTTCATCGGGCTGAGGGCCATTGCGATTGACTTGAAGGACGAACTCGACAGTGTCCTTGGTGAGGCCGGGCGGAACCTGTTGATCTACCGGCTTGGACAGTCCTTCGGACGATCGGAGGCCGAGAGGATTCTTCCGCAGATGGGACTGGATGAGCTCCCTGCAAGAATTGCAGCGGGTCCCATCTGGGCTGCCTACTCAGGCTTTGCACGTATCAGGTTTCTCCCTGGCAGCGTCTTGGAGCCGAACGAGAACTACTTCCTGCTCTATGAGTATCCGAACAACTTCGAGGCTGAGCTGTGGAAGAAAGAAGGCCGAACCGCAACTGAGCCGCTATGCTACTTCAACGCAGGCTACTCGTCGGGCTGGTGTTCAGTGGCAGCGGGACTGGAACTTGAGGCTGAAGAGATTCTCTGCGAAGCCAAGGGCGACAAGGCATGCAGGTTCATAATGTTCCCGGCCAGCAGACGAATGGAATACATGGAAAGGCTTGACGAGTTCGGGAATATGTAGGGTGAGCAAGATGAGTGCGAAGATAAGGAAACTTACAGACCAGCTCAACCAGCTCATGACAAACAGTGAAGTTGATGGCTGCGCCCTTGTTAGCACACGGGGACAGCTAATGGCAGCAGAGCTGGGCAAGGATGTGGATGACAAGGCCGTGTCGGCCATGGCTGCAGCTCTGCTGTCCATCGGCAACCGTGTCGGGACTGCACTGGCCTCTGGTGTGCCGAAGAACATCGTGATTAAGGGTGAGAATAAGATGGTCATGGTGCGAAGTACAGGAAATGCTGCTATCATCGCCACGGCACCAGCTGGAGCAAAGGTCGGCCTAATCGACTTCGAGATGGACAAGGTTGGAGCTCAAGTGGAAAAGATTCTGTAGATTTGTGCTCCCAACAAACAACTTGATTCGAGAGGAGGTGAACGCCGGTGCCACAAATCACGTTGCGTCCCTACGACTATAAGGTCTACGTCACTGGTCCCTTTCAAGCTGGAAAGACCACGCTAATCCATACACTTGACCCAAATGCAATCTCCATCGAGAGGGAGATGAGGGAGGAGTACCGTGGGGAGAAGGGGACCACAACCACTGGCTTCGATCTCGGGCGCGTCATGTGGGTCCGAAAGGAACCCTCACATGACGGACTCATCGTGCCAAAGGCCGAATACGAACAAGAGAGGGAGGAGTATAAAGGATGGATAGCCAAGGAAATAGAACTCAGAGGGGTTCCTGGTCAACTTCACTTCAAGTTCGTCAGGGACACCATGAGAATGAATACCGATGGCGTCCTGATGGTGGTTGACTCCTCCGACTATGCGATGATAGGGGATGCCAGTGCCATCTTGGCGGAAACCATAGCCTCTTTTGGAAACATTCCGATGGAGGTAATAGCGAACAAGCAGGATCGCAATGATGCGGCCTCGCCCCAAGAGGTGGCCTCGTGGCTGGGGGTCGAGTCCGCAACAGGCACCTGCGCAAAGGATCACGAGTCTGCGAAGAATGCCCTTATCCGCCTGTTGAAAAAGCTGGAGGCAGCCCAAGGGGCGGACGAGGGCGTTTCGACAGCCGCTGAGGCCCTCTCGGGCGACCAATAGGTGAATGCAATGAGTAATGATGAAGCAATTCCGCCTGTGAAAAAGCTGCGTCAGAAGCTGGACGAGTTTGCTGCCAGGGTACCAATCTGGAGCCTGACACTCTTCACAGTGGACGGCTATATAATAGCGCATCGCGCGGCATCTGAGCGCATCCCAGACGGAATTGAGATGGCAATCAGCAGCATGTCTGCAGGCCTAATCACCATATCAGAGGACTTCATTCGGATGATTGATGCGTCAAAGACGTTCAGGAGCGTCCTAGTTGACTCTGTAGACGAGGCTGGCGTGCTCAACTTTTCAATCCTGCTGGGTACGGTCGCAGACAATGTGCTCTTGTCGTGTGTCTTTCCACGAACAACTCAGCTGGGCCTGATCACGTTCGAGCTCGAAACGCTGGGCAACGAGATTCGTGAAACCATCCGAGAGTGGGACGTTAAGCTCCACAGTGAAACCATGACATGAGGCAATTGACCATGGTAGAAGGAAAGAGCGAGCGACTCGACCGTATACTTCGAAACCTGCACAATGATGTAGGGGAGAGTCTGCGCACATGCGTTGTGACAAATGAGCGGGGACTCATAGTAGCTGCCATAGATACCCACTCGACCACGAACGAGAGTGTGGCTGCCATGGTTTCCCTTGTTTCAGACACATCTCATCGTGTGGCTCAGAACCTCCAACTTGAGAAGACTTCACTCGTCCAAGTTAGCACTCCGAGTGACAAATTCGTAGTGCTTGAGTTCAACGTGCATGGAAGACCATTCAGACTGGGTGTCATCGTGAGAGGCGACACGTCGCGGCGGAGCATCCGCCAGCTGCTTCGGCGACGTAATGTTGACCAGATCCTACTAAGAGCGGCGAAGGAGATTCGTAAGGTGATGGAGGAATAGCCGGTAGGTGGAGGAGGAAAGAATGACATACAAGCTTGCCGAACTGGAATCAATTCTTCGGGATCTCACCCAGAAGTGCGACCTTGAGTCGTCAGCGATTGTGACAACAAGAGGACAGATGGTGTGCTCGTCGCTCTCCCTCAGTACGACAGAAAAGGCCATCTCAGCCATGGCGGCGTCGATTCAGTCCATTGGAGTACGCGTCGGAAAAGAACTGGGTGCAGGAATGCCCGAGGTAATCATCATCGATGGGGCTGAGAAGACTGTGATACTCACGGGATTTGGCTCCATGATACTAATCGGAACGGCTCCTGTGAACTCCGGCATCGCTCTCATCAAGTTCGAGCTTGTGAGAGCTGTAGAGAGAATCAAGAAAGTTCTTAATGAGTGAGAAACGTGTGCCGTGCCAGAAAGTGGTGCGGCACAGACACTGTTTTATCTGATCTGTCATCATCCTTTTCAGGCAAGTGAAAAATGGAGCCGTGATTGGCAGCGTGCAACTCCGCAGACACTTCCGGGTAAGTGCCCCTGGGAGAGTGTGCCTGTTCGGGGAACACAGTGACTATCTCTCGCTCAATGTCATCACTGCCGCAATCGACCTTAGAATCAACATGGACGTTCACACTAGGCCAGATGACCTCATTAGAATTCGCTATCTTGACCTCAACGAGAACGACGAGTTTCGTATCGGAATGCCAGCCTCATACAGGCGGAAACGCGACTACGTTCGAGGTGCATTCAATGTTCTTCTGTCGGAGGGCATAGTGCCGCTGAGAGGGGCGGACATCGAGATTCGAGGTAACATACCCATGAATGGTGGACTGGCCAGCTCATCCGCTCTTACGGTCGCCGCGGTTCTGACAGGTGCCGCCCTCTCTGGGAGAACACTTGATAGGAAAACGATTGTCAAGTATGCGTTCAGGGCAGAGGTGCTGGAGTTTGGTGAAAGTGGGGGAAGCATGGATCACACAGCATGTACATATGGCAACATAGTCCATGTGGACTGTGGACCACAGCCGCAGGTGACTGAGCTCCCAGCAGGAATACACGGTCTCGTGATTGGGGACTCAAGAGAAAAGAAGAGGGACACTGTGGGCGACCTTCGTAAGATACGAGGTACGGTCGAACAAGGATACACGGCCCTCAGGAACATCATTGACGGTTTCGACCAGCGCACGTCCCCGCTCACAGAGGTCATGAAACACGCCTCGAGCCTTCCCGCCGATGTAAAACGAATGACCCTGACGACGTTGCGTAATCGTGACCTGACAGCGAGAGCCTTTGCGCTACTCAGATCACCTGCTCCCGATCCTCGTACTCTCGGTCAGATGATAGATGAGCACCATGCCCTCATGCGCGATGGACTGGACAGGTCCACACCAAAGATAGAGAGATTGATAGATGCTGCGAAGGAGGCTGGCGCTCTCGGCTGCAAGATCAATGGGAGCGGTGGTGGTGGCACTATTCTCGCCTATGCGCCGGGTCGCGAAACTGAAGTGATGAGAGCAATAGAGAGAGAGGGCGGCACCCCGTATCTGGTACGGGTCGTGGGGGGTGCCGCGGTGGTCAGATAACAGAATCTACGAGCTCTCAGCGAGCTCTCTCATGCGCCTCTCGACAATTTCGAGAATCTCGCCCTTCAACTCATTACCCCTGCTGATGATGGACTCAACCTCGGAGGAAATCTTCTCTACGAACTTTTTGTCTTTGATGTTGCCGAGGTTTATTCGCACATTGAGTGCTGCGCCCTCTATGGCCGCCATGAGAGCATGCGCAGCCACACCCGCATCTGTTATCGCGTTTATGTTGCCCTTCTCAGCAGCAATCCTTGCATGCTCGAGAGCATTAAGAGAGTGGCGCATGGTCTTCAACGGAACCTCGGCAGCATGCTTCGTCGCCTCTTCTAAGACCTCTTCCTTCTCCTTTTTCTGCTCGGGTGTGTCTTCAGGCATCTTGAAGGCCTTCATGACCTCGTCGAAGGCTGCTGAGTCCTCTTCCACCAGACCCATGAGCACACCACGGTCGTTCTCACATGCATGACGATGTGAGAGCATCTCTTCCTTGATGGCTGCAAACTTGCGTCCTGAGAGTGACAGACCTGTCACCATGCACACGAGCGCCGCACCAAGTGAGCCCATGGCTGCGGCCACGCTTCCACCTCCGGGTGTCGCACGCGCACGGCGCACCTGGTTCCCAAACTCAATGAGAGACATCTCGGTGAAGGACTTCTTCTTCGGATCCTCAGCACCACCAAGATAGTACAGGTCCAAGATCATGGACTCATCGAGCTTCTCAGGCTGTACGTAGTAACGGAATGCATCAAGGATGGCGAAGAGTGGAATCATGCCGACAATCTCGGTTTCGACGACGGTTGCTCCAAAGCGCCGGGCCTCATTGCGGACGACCTCTAGGACCTGATGTATCTTGGTCCGCTTGGGGTGTGTCAGGTTCATTGATACCTGAACCATGCCCTTCTCGGGGATTTCGAGGCCTATTCCTTGGACATAGACGAAACCGCCTGTCGTAGCACGAACCGCGTCTGCGCATGCCTTTGCCACACGTACGTCAGTCGTATTGAGGTTGCAGTTGAACGCAATCAGGAAGTTCCTCGCACCGGTGGCTGTGCATCCGGCCGTGGGATGAATCTTCTTGGGGCCGTAGTCGGGGTCCTTCGTCGGGTCTGTGCCGATGAGTTCGCGCAGGCCCTCGAACTCACCTTCGCGAATGTTGGGCAGATCCACTCTGTCGGGGCGTGTCGCAGACTTTGCGTAGAGGTAGACTGGTACGTTGCATTTCTTAGAAAACTCCTCAGCAAACTGCTTTGATAGCTCAATGCACTCGCCAATGGTCGTGCCGTGAAGCGGAATGAACGGAACAACGTCAACGGCACCCATTCGGGGATGAGCACCCTGATGTTTCGTGAGATCAATCTTCTCCACGGCAAGCTCAGCGGCACGGAGAGCGGCCTCTTTCACCTTCTGTGGTTCGCCAATGAATGTGAACACTGAACGATTGTGGTCGTAATCATACTCGACATCCAGAAGCCGTACGCCCTCTACGCTCTTGATCGCCTCAGCTAGGGCGTCAATGACCTCCTTTCTCCGTCCCTCGGAGAAGTTGGGCACGCACTCGACAATCTTCAAGGTCAGTCACCGCGCCCGCCGCAGCCAATCATGCTCAAAAGGCTTTGGGAGCAGGACGCCATGAATGTCAACATCAAGATGACATCGCATTCAACTGACGTATGAGCCATAGTCGATGGCATATGTAGTGAGGACGTTCGTCTGGGCCATCTGGAACGAGTACGCCGCAAGCACATTCTTTAGAAGCATTGCGATGGTCATCGGCCCGACACCACCGGGAACCGGCGTGATGTACAGAGCCTTGCACTTGATGGCCTCGAAGTCACAGTCGCCATGAGGAGTGGCCACATCGATGACGATGGCCCCATCCTTCACCATGTCGGCCGTGATGAAATAGGGATCCTCATCGGAGCGCCGGCGGCCTACTGCAGTGATTAGGATGTCGGCCTGACGAGTGATTGATGGGAGGTCCCTCGTATGGGAGTGGCACACAGTCACTGTGATGTTCCTGTTGAGGAGGAGCATGATGAGGGGCTTCCCTACGATTGTGGACCTGTTGATGATGACAGCATGCATACCATCAAGGTCTATTCCCAGCGAGTCGAGAATTGTCACGATTCCCTGGGGCGTGGCCGCGCTTAAGAGCTCGCCACCATAGAAGAGCCTGTAGATGTTCCTCGGAGAAAAGCCGTCAACATCCTTGTCGGGGTTTATGGCGCTGATGATGGTCTCTTCGTCGATGTGCTTGGGAAGAGGAAGCTGTACCAAAATCCCGTGAACCGTGGGGTCTTGGTTCAGACGGTGTATCAGCTCCAGCAGTTCCTCCTGTGTGGTGTCCTCAGGGAGATTGTAGCCCTCAGAGAGAATGCCCACGCGCTTGCATGCCTTATGCTTCATCCTGACGTACATCTTCGAGCCCGGGTCCTCTCCCACTATCACGGTCACGAGCTTGGGTCTCGCACCGTGAAGCTCTGTGAGCCGTTCCACTTCGTTTGCTATCTCCTGCCGAATCCTCTTCGACAGCTTCTTGCCACTGATGACATGGTCTTCGCAAAAGTCGCCAGGAGTTATCTCAAGGGCCATCGTACAACCACCACCTAGAACACCCCGGATATGTTGCCCTCATCGTCGATACTCATGCCAACGGCAGCAGGCTCCCTGGGCAGCCCGGGCATCAGATTGACATCCCCCATGTAAACGATCACAAAGCCTGCACCAGTGTTCACGTCAACATCACGCACGAAGACCTTGAACCCGGTTGGCCTACCAAGAAGCTTTGGATTGTCCGAGAGGCTGTACTGGGTCTTTGCAACACAAATTGGAAACTTGCCGTACCCTCGCTTCTCAAGAGAACGTATTTGCCGTTTCACACCGTCACCGTAGGTCACCCCATCTGCACCGTAGACCTGAGTTGCAACCTTCTCGATTTTGGCCGTGATACTATCCTCTGGCTCGTAGGTGTGCTTCAGACTGGAGCCTCTCTCAATTGACTCAATCACGGCTGAGGCGAGGGCCATTCCACCCTCACTACCCTTTGTAAACACCTCGGACACCTCCATTCTCCACCCTCGCTCCTCACAGAGAGACTTCAACAGACCAATCTCTTCGTCAGTGTCATCGGGAAACCTGTTGAGCGCAATCACAGCGGGCAGGCCCCATGTTTCAACATTCTCCATGTGTTTCTCAAGGTTCGGAACTCCTGCCGCGAGATCGCCGTCACCGTGCAGCTTGAGCGCACGAATCGATGTTACTACAACGACCGCATCAACGTCGAAGTTGCCAGCACGCGTTACGATGTTGATGAACTTCTCAGCCCCGAGGTCAGCACCGAAGCCTGCCTCAACAACGACATAGTCAAAGAGCCTCAGGGCTAGGTCTGTAGCGACTATCGAGTTCGTCCCATGGGCGATATTGGCAAATGGCCCGGCATGAATGAATGCCGGCGTGCCCTCGGAGGTCTGAACGAGATTGGGTTTGAGGGCATCGCGAAGAATGACGCTCATGGCACCCTCAGCCTTCAGGTCATGAGCAAATACCTCCTTCTTGTCGAAGTTTCGACCCACAAGAATGCGTCCGAGGCGCGCGGTCAGATCAGAGTAATCGGTGGCAAGTGCAAGAATCGCCATTATCTCGGAGGCAGCTGTGATCACAAAAGAGTCCTCTCGAGGAAAGCCATTCTTTCGGCCACCAAGACCTACTACGATGTTCCTGAGCGCGCGGTCATTCATGTCAATCGTCCGTGGCCAGTACACCCGACGCAGGTCAATGCC